>Ga0180438_10000406_pt1 | contig 85381 bp, 126 predicted proteins | sample SS_ome_12_FD_132455 | JGI IMG/M metagenome (GOLD analysis project Ga0180438, IMG submission 132455) | Hypersaline lake sediment archaeal communities from the Salton Sea, California, USA - SS_3_D_2 metaG | ecosystem: Environmental > Aquatic > Non-marine Saline and Alkaline > Hypersaline >... | reverse complement strand
TTGTTACCTATGCAGATAGTGTTATCATATACAAACTGCGGAGTCAGGGTATGCCCGGTTCCCGTACCGGCGTCTGTGATAGAAATTCCTCTTAATCTCCCATTTGGCCCATCAGGTTCATTGAACCCTATGGTATCGTCATCTATGATTTTAACCTGATATATTTCTTGGTCAATAATATTGCCTATGGGCGATGTCCCTTCGGTATATCTTAAATTGATATAATCTCCTGTCGCTCCAAATCCATGTGCGATAATTGTTATCCTATTAGAATTAATATCTATGTCTGTATTATCAAATGATTTTTGATTTATAAAATCATCCGGAAATGAAAACCAAGATTGATATCCGAAAGCAGATGCATAATCAGAATCATTATTTTTTAATGCTCCATCCCCAACCGCATTGCAATTTATTCCAGTATTCATATATAATGAATAATTAGCAAGACCATTGCATGCCTCACCTGTGTTCATATACAAAGAAGACCTTCCTTGCGCATTGCATCTTGGTGCCAAATTATTATATAATGCTTCATATCCCTGTGCGTTACAGTAACTTCCCATATTGTTCCTGAGGCAATAATTACCCTGGCCGTTACATTCATTTCCAATATTCGCATATAAAGAAGAACGTCCTTGGGCAGAACATGAATGGCCCTTGTTTTCATACAATGCCCATTGGCCAAAGGCATCACAATAATTACCTTCGTTTCTTACTAACGTACCACGCCCAATCCCATTACAATCTGTTGCTATGCTCCCTGAACCGGCATAATTCCCTATGAAATTATTAGTTCCGGTAGGATCAACAAAAAAATCTCCGTTTGAATCCACATGAACATCGGCATAATTTGACGCATCATATGAAAATTTTGCTTGGGGTCCTGACATACCAGATATTTCTATTCGTTTGTTGACACTGTCCCAGACCAGGTCATTTCCAGTATTGGCCCATTCGGTTCCCGTCCAATATGCCATTTCTCCGGTTACACTTCCCGGAGCCAGCTCATTTCCATTGGTTGCAAACGTAATTCTCCCCTGTGCGTCAATCGTAATGTTCGCATTGGTGTAGCTACCGGCCATCACGGTTGTATCCGTCAAATTAATTGTTCGGTTTGCGGACAAATCACCTCCGCCGGATAAACCGACCCCGGCTATCAGTGTCCAATCTGAAAACGCAACTTGCTTTGATCCGACTGCCGGATCATACACCGATGCAAACATGTCACCTTTTGCATCCAACGCGTTTTGTAAATCGACTTGATTTGACAACACACCGGTAATGCCCCCCCAAACGGTTTCCGATGATCCTGCAACCAATGTGTCCACCTCGGACTGAGTGTATTTGTCCAGATCGGATATTTGGGATTCGGTGATTGAGATGGCTGCCTGGGTAAAATGAATAGTTCCGTCCGCAATATGCGTATCAATCTGAGCATGGGTATTTAACCCGATATTCAGGATGCCGGTATGATCAATACTACTTGCGGCAAAGTGAATCGCGGCATTTCCAATATGGCTGTCTATCTGGGCGTGGGTGTTCAATCCGATATTCGTAATACTGTTATGGTCAATACTACCTACGGTAAAATGGATCGTTGTATCACCCGTATGGCTATTAAATTGAGTCAGATCGGCCTTGTCATCCAATGCGCCTTGCAGGTCAAGTTGGTTTGACAGTATACCGGTAATACTCCCCCACACACCTTCGCCACCGGCACCCTCGATTAGCGCATCCACTTCGGCCTGAGTATACTTGTCCAAATCACTGATCTGTGATTCGGTAATCACAATGGATGATTGGACATAATGAATACCCGTATTTGCAATATGGGTATCAATCTGTTCATGTGTATTAATTCCCCGGTTCAGGATATTGTCATGGTCAATTTCAGTTTGGGCAAAGTGTATCGTCCCGTTACCGGTATGCGCCGAAAAATTGGTGTTATCTGTTTTTGCGTCCAACGCGGCTTGCAAGTCGATTTGATTTGACAGCGTACCAGTAATACCTCCCCATACACCTCCCCCTCCCGCTGCGGCAATTAGCGCGTCCACTTCGGCTTGGGTATATTTATCCAGATCAAAAATTTGGGATTCGGAAATATTAATCGCCCCCTGGGTAAAATGAATCGACGTATCTGAAATATGGCTGTCAATCTGGTTATGCGTTTTCAGCCCGGCATTTTGGATATTCGCATGGTCAATGGCGGATTGGGTATAATGCACGGTGCTATTCGCCAAATGCCCGTCCAGTACGATATGTGAATTTGTCCCCACATCCTGGATATTGTTGTGGCTGATACTCCCCTCTGTAAAGTGGATTCCCGTATTGCCCGTGTGGGTGACAAACGCGGTATAACTGGCCTTGGTGTCCAATGCGTCTTGCAAATCCGTCTGATTGGCGAGAATACCTGTAATCGCCCCCCAGGTGGCTTCGTCGCTTGCCGTGGCCACCATCAAATCCACCTGGGCCTGGGTGTATTTGTCCAGATCGGATATTTGTGATTCGGTGATTGAAATCGCCGCCTGTGCAAAATGGACCGAGGTGTCCGCAATATGGATATCAATCTGGGCGTGGGTATTGGTTCCGACATTGAGAATATTGGCGTGGTCAATGTTCCCTTCGGTAAAATGAATCGTTGCATCCCCGACATGCGTGTTAAAATCCGTCAGGTCCGCTTTTGTTCCCAACGCGGTTTGCAAATCAGTTTGCGTATTGATATCCCCGGTGATACCCCCCCACAAACCGCCGGTCGCCCCGAGCAGACATTCGGTGATTATAACATCAACTTGGTTGTCTCCCACCGTGATGTTTACGGTTTCGCTCATGACAAATACTCCCTGTTTCGTTGTTTGCACCTAACCCGTTCGTTTACGATGGTCTTGATGTTTGCCCCGGCCGAATCTTCAAATTGCACCCCGACATAATACCAGCCCACATCCAGAGACAGCGAATCCGCCTCTGTCATATTCAGCAATACATAATCATTTCCCGGATTGGCCGTATTTTCGACAATCATGGCGGTTTTGAACAGAGACGCTTCCGCATCCGGGAGGTCTTTGTCTGTCTTAAAAGTGAGGTAAGCCGTCCCCCCTCGAAAGACATCGGATGTGATATTAAACAGAATATTTTTGGTATCCCCCCGATAAAAATCCGTAATTGCGCCGGTATCACATGACATGATATCACTCCTTTTTCTTTACTTTGCATTCCACCGCATAATCCAAATCGTCTTGGGCGACATCGCCATCCGAATAGTCAGCCAACATTCGTATTGTTTCTTCCTGACACACAATCTCATCCGGATTTACGGTAATGGCCCCGGCTTTTCCGTCCTGACTATAATAAAGAGGTACGGGGGAGTACTGTGAATCATGTTCCGCACGGGATCGTTGGTAGGCCAGCATAGCATCGACCACCTCTCCCGGTACGCCGATTTCTTTCATCAACTCCCCGAATTTTGGGGTGGAGCTAAGGAAAAAGAATCCACAGTGGATATAAGATCCGTTGATCGGAGCCATGGAAAAAAACACCCGGATTGTTTTCCCTTTTTTCGTATACACCCGTAGTTCGAACATCGCATGATCCGACCGGCCCTGTGACCGGTATAGCTCAAAAATCCCCCGTACACTCTCCCGTTGGGAATCATGTACAATAGGAACAAATGAGCGATCCGCCACATCATCCGGTGAATAGCCGAGTAATTGGGTGAATTTTTCATTCACTTCCACGATCCGTAGGGTGTGCTTGTCCATCAGAAAACTGGCAAGGCCATTGAACTTGAAAATATTCTGGTATCGTGCGTCGGACAATTCACGAGCCTCTTGTTCCCGAATTATTTTGAAGTTCGCGGTTTTCAATTCCTCTTTCAGCCTGTCAGCTTTTTCCTGAATACTGTTGCTTAGCTTGTCTTTCGACCACACCAATTTGACCGCGAATCCCACGGACACGCCGATACGTATCCCCGCCGCGATAATAATGGACAACAACGTGTCAGCCATCACGGACAAGTTTGAAATACTCGGTTCCTTGCCAACCAACTTGAAAAACTGGTCTGTGATATTCCCCAAAAACCAGATCGAGGGTTGCCGAAAGATTACATCTTTCAGGGTGTCCACGGTCCAATAAATACACCCCGCCAAAAAACAGGTGGAGGACACAAACCAAATAATGGTACGAAGCCCCTTGGGAATCCCGTACCATTTATAGGTGATGCAATACAGAATCTTCCCGTAGACATCGGTCATTTTTTTAGCCATTTGACAATCTCCGGCAAAAATTGGACCAACAACCCCAAACCAATTCCGATAGTGGCAAATTTCACCCCCATAGCAGTCTGCCATGCCTCCCGTTTCCGATTTTCAACTTGTAGTTCGCGCACGTCATCTTGCAAATTTGAAATCATCATAATCAATGCAAGTTTGGATTCATCCCATGTCGATTTTCCAACATCAATTTCAAAAGGCATTTTTCCACTCCGCAAATTATTCACCACCACCGGCAATCGCGGACCATTGCCCATACGCACTTTCCGCTTTCAACGACACAAAATCATCCACGGGACCGGTTGTCAGTTCTGCGTAAATCCTTGCCTCGGTGGCGCTTCGGAGCATGGCGAACAGCGCCACTTTCGCCGCATTCCGAATAATCCAGGATTGCATCGGGGTAAGAATGTATGTGCCGCCGATATTTACCGGGGTGGACAATCCGCCGTCATAATAGCCCTGGAATATTTTTGGCCACAATGCGGAAAACGCATTGTCCGATCCGTCCAATAGTAATGGCATGATGATTACGTACCCGTCCGCAGCCGTGGATTGAAAATCCACTGCCACTGTAAGAATATTTTTGTCATCCGATGTCAGATCAAGCGCGGTGTCCTGCAACCCGTTTGCGCCCGTGGATGTGAGCGGGTTGGTAATCTGCGCCGCGTCGTCCGTTGTGACCGTTCGCGTTGGCGTTCCGTAGGTCATGCTCGTGCCAATCATTGAAATAGTGTCCACCAATTGCACACGTGCGTTGACCCCGCTGATTTGAATGTTTGAATCCCGATAGGCGGCGTCCGCTTCGGTTACCGAATCGGTTTTTTTAATCATTGTCATTTTCTAAATTTCCTTTCTTTTAGTATCCGCAAACGTTTGCGGACGGTCAAACACTGGCCAGCCAAATATCCGCTGTGCCGGATGCGAGTGATGTCACCCTCACTGCGAATTCCGCCGCTCCGTATGTTTTGGAAAGGTGCAATTCGGCCAGATATTGCCCGTTTTCCGTAATTCCTGTCTGGGTAAGTGTCTGGTTCGGAAGATACATAATTTCCCCGAATGCGTCCCGTAGTTTGATCCGAGCACCGATACTAACATTGTCACTGCACAATATTTTGATAACAATCTCTGTTTTTCGCTTACAATCGCGGTAAGAGGTTTCGTTCCCAACGCCCAGACCAACACCTTTCCGTTCGAGCACCATTCCCGCATACCCGGCCACCACGGTTTGCAGATAATCCCCGTCATACCCGACGATACCCCCCACCGGTACGTGTTCGCCGGTAAACGAATCCTGAATATTCAAATGGGTGCCGACTTCCGACACCGTGCCAAGTTGCATTAATCCGAATAGCCACGGCATGGCGTTCTCCTCTCTCCTATAATCTGGATACCTCTATTTTCCTGATTTTAAAATCAGGCCCCAATGGTTGCGCTTCCGGATAGGCCGGATGATTAAGACCCACACTGTAAAACTGGAATACATCCCTTCCGGAATTGAAACAGTTTCGTCGTGCGGTGGAAAATTGATAGGTAAACGGCACACCGGAACTTATAGTCTCGCTAATACCAATGTTATAAAATTGAATATCAGGTGGCAGATTGAAACATGCGTAGGTGTAATCCGCATGGGCAGAAGACAGCCCCTCAAATGTAAATCGCCAACATTCGCATATGTCATAGGGTCGCCGGATCAAATCCCCGGAAGGCCCCTGTAATCCCGCCCGGCGAAAACGGACATAACTGATGGTGTCATTTGTCGGTCCCCAATAATTTCCTTCCTCATCAGTGGCCCATACGGCAGTGTTGCTACCCCAATTATTCGGAGGGGTGATATCTTGCCAATTTCCGCATATCGGATCATAATCCGCTGTCAATATATAGCAATAGGGCGTCCGATCTCCCACCAAACGTGGCAGCAATACGGATTCCCACATATCCTCTGCCACCTGTTTCAGTCCGAAATTACAGACGCCGCAACACGGACGACACGGACCGGTCGGGCATTCGCTTTGCAAATCAAATGTATATTCGGTTCGTTCCACTACTCACCATCCCCCTCAAACTCCGGTGCGGTGGGTGCGGTCGGACCCACGGTAATCGTGTCATTTGCCAAATCATCCTGATCGCTGTCCGTGACTCGAGGGTGTGTAAATTTTATGTCATGTGTGCCGTATGGCACCTGATCAAAAAATGCCCATCCGTCCGCGTTGGATTGTGCGGTCATTATGCCTCCGCCCGACAGCGTTATGATTACCGTCGTACCGGACAAGGGAGCCAGTGCCGTATCCCGGCATAAAATGGCGATGTTGTCAAACGCCGGTTCCACTTCAATCGGCTCCCGCACCTCAAACACCAATGATGCCGACCCGCCCCATACACGATCCGCTCCGGTGCCTTCATAAGACCGTGCGATGATTGCAACTTTTTCTGTTCCCGTTCCTTCTTGGGGCAAGGTCAGTTCCCATCGGTCCCCGCCACCGGTTCCGTAAGATATGTTGGCCAAGCCGGTTGCGTATCCGGTCATTTTCAAGATGCCGTCCTCCACGCTTTCTATGGCGGCTCTTTCAACCGCGTTTCGTACCCATGACAAGGTGGGCGTGTCTTCCGGAGTCGCACCAAGTTGTTTTTCATCCTCGTGGGCAAATACGATTTCCTCTCCGCGACTTTCCGATGTTCCCGTACTCACCCGACGCGCACGTCCGGCAGTTACCCATAATTGGTAATCACCGCTGCTTTGAACTTTGAAGTACACAGGGTCGCCACCCAACTCAAACGGCGAACTACGGTCACCGTTTGACGCGGTATCCCATGTGATTGAGACAGACGTATCAGCCACAGGTTCCTGGTAACTGATTTTATAGGTCGCTCTGCCCATCAGCCCACCTTTATCGTTGGAATGTTTTCCGGGGCATACTGAACCTTTTTATGTGTAAATGCCAATATGCCGCCCCCCGTGTCCGTAACCGTAACTATGTATCCGACATCCAACGGTGTGGGGGAATAGAATCGAATTGACCCATACCCGGTATCCAGCACATAGTAGTCCCGCCCCAATTTTTCAGTGATACGTCCCTGCATGTTTATCCGCTCCACCGCACAAGTGTGCCTTCCATAATATACTGAGGTCCGTTTAATGAGATCACGAGGTCTTTAACTATATAATTTCCCCGAACTCCGATATCCGCCTCATTTACGGATACCAGATCGCCGTCCCCTAGTCCCTGTGTATACGGAAATTGGACCGGAACCGAATAGGTATTATACCCCTCGTCTATAAAAAATCGAAGCCCGCGCATCTTGGCCACTTTCTCATCCGTAATCAGGTCATCAACAATCGGTGGCGCATCTGATCTTGTATCGGCGGAACGGGTGATAAATACATCCACCTGGGGACTCGGACGGTATTCGGCGGCAATACCGGTTTCGTCCACGTCCGGCATACCTATCACTCGGTAGCCGATTCCGTATGCCATATATCGCAGCAACCCTGAACCGGTAAAAGATTGATTGGATGTTCTGAATTCGGTGGCATTTGGCGCGATCATAATGGCGGAACCCGGATTGCCGCCAAACGATTGAAAACCCATAATGTGACGGACAGGAACCGATGTGCTACCGACACCGTTGTCCACGCCGACCACCTCTTGAACTTCGATATATTGTACACTCCACGGCATCACCCGATTCGGACCACCGGTAACATTCAGATCATATCCGGTACTGGCTTCCGGGTCATAATAGGGAAGAAAAACAACGATATCCACGGTATCCCCGATCATCGGGTTTTCCGCATCGTCCGTAATTATTTGTCGGCCCTCTTGAATGATGCTGCGCTTAATAATCGGCGTGATATCCTGGTCCTGATGCCCAATAACTTCAACCCGGTTGTATCCGTTGCCTTTTTCAGCGCTCTCCCCGATTCGAAACAGATTGTCCCCGGAAAAATCGGCAAACGGCGTATATGAATCCATTTTTCCCGGACTGACAAACGGATATTTTACCACCAGTCCGCCGTCCGCCGTATTGCGTACCACCGCACCGACGGTTTCCGCTAGCCTCATCAGAATGTCAATCGGTGTTCCGTAAAATGACGCGTTTTTTGGAATTGTCCATGAATGGACTTCCCACGATACCACTTTTCCGGCACCAGTGGCGACAATAATACTCCCGGTGCTTGTTTGCTCTTCCGCGACAATGGTCAATTCCTTATGGTACGGCTTATCATAGAGTGCTGCGGATGAGCGCCCCCATACCTCCATGATGCCATATTGCGCTTTTTGTCGGTCTTCCACAATGAATGAGTATATGTCCGTTCCGATCACCACAATGATACTGTTTTCTGCGAACAACGCATTGTCGTCATAGTTCGCCAATGCTTCCGTCACTACGGTTGAATGGGTGCGCAACGTTATCTCGTCAAACACCGTGTCCAAGTTGCGGTTAATAGTCAGCCCGTCCAACACGTCGTGGGTAATCAATGTGTTGTTAAAATATACAGCGTAGTCACAATACTCAAATGTTCCCTCCGGGTGGTCCAGAACAATCGGGCGCTCCGTTGTCCCTCCAACGGATTGGGTCGGTGGCGGAATTTGAACATCCGGCGTATCCGGCACCGTGCTTTCCGGTGCGGCAACAATGATACTGATCATTTTCTCGATAACCAAGGTCGTCGGAACTTCACATATAATAGCAATGGACACGTTGAGCGGTTCCGGTGTGGTCATCCTGATTACCCATTGATTGTCAAATTCGGACGTGGTAATCACCCGTATGGCATTTGTCATGGAATACGGCACATCCGTAATCAACGCAAATCCAGTCTCATAGGGTGTTTCCACCACAAACCCGTAGTGTGTATAAACATACGGATCCTGTGCTTTTCCGAATAGTACAACCGGCATTTATCGAATTATCCTAATCAGTCTTCTGTATTTCGGTTTGCAATACCGAACTACATAGTATTTTTTTGGCATGGCGGCCTCAAACTGGCCCCCCTTTTCTCGTCAATAACGTCGTGCGGCGGATGCGGTCCAAGCGGACACCGGGAACCGCATGGCCTGTGTTTCTGTTTTCCCGTCCCTGCGTATCCCGAAAATATAGTCCACCTGTTTTCCGTCCACCTGTGCGTAGTTATTTCGTCGCCGTATGCGCACATATTTGCCGGGATTGTTTAACCGGCAGGCGTGTTCACTCGGATATGGCATGGCTTGATTTCTCCTCTCCTGCTACCTACCCCAAAAACATCATACTCAGTATCCAGTTGTCATCCTCTTCCACCACGGCCATTCCTTCCGGGATATTCTGCACCATCCAAACAGGCAGGATTGACGGATGGGTGGAAAACGTCACGGTGTCCCCCGGTGCGTATGTACCACCGAATGCATCACTTGGTATGGTAAACATGGACGTGCCGGTGTCCGAATTCAGCGGGGTGAAATCTGCTGTGATACTTCCACTCCCCAAACTGCCGTAATTTACCGAGGTGCAACTGTAGGCCGTCGCTGAGGAGAAAATCAGTGATATCGCATCCTCAGTTGTACCAATATTAAACAGTGTAATTGGATAAGTAACGGAGTCGAATGTTCCACTCGTGGAATTCACATTCACGTTGTCAAAACTTGTCTTTATTTCACTTTGGGCCAACACCCCAGCTCCGTATGTGTCTCCAACCGCAAAGGCATAGTTTACCTGTTCGTCCAGCTCCACCGTATAGGTGTTTGTAACTTTTGTGTAATTCTTTGTATAGTACGTGGCAGTGATATTGGTATCCCCGTCCGGCGCGGTTAGCCAGTCGATAGATGTCGTCCAGATACCGGTATCAAGTACAAGCTCACCCGACGCACAGTACCCCGAACAACTGCCGTCTCCGTTTACCGTTACGGTTCGTGTTACGCTGTCACAGGTGGCGGTCACTACTACCTGATACTCATCGTTGCCCTCGATTCCGTTTCCGGGGGTCAGCGCGGTCAGTGTAATTTGGGTTGCCGTGTTGTCTGTCGGGACCGCTGCAATCACCTCATCCTCAGTTTTATATTCTTTGAGTTTGATTAGTTGTTGGTGACTTCCAGTATGAACAGTATACACCACCCCGTCACCCAAATATCTCCCATAGGGATAAGTCACATTCGTGGTAAACGCTTTGCGTCGCCATTCCCCCGCCACGTCCTCACACGAATCCCCGGCACGGACTTTGGGTAAGCCGGCCACACTTCCGTCGTCCACGGTTTGGCCCGTCATCAGATGGTCATGCAGGAACAGGTAGCCCCCGGGTGCGAATCCCACATCCTGTGTTTCCATGACCAGTTCGACGGATGTTTCTCCCCCGGACAGCGCGGTGTTCAGTGTTCCGCATCCGTATCGCTGTTCATATCCGGTAAGTTCGCTCTGGATATTGCTCTGGGTGCCAAGGTGCAGCACAATGGTATCCTGCCCGTTGGTCGGACAGGAAAAAAACACCCGCATGTCATACGCGGTTTCGTCGTCCGAGTTGATATTACACAAACCGCATTTGCGTAGTCGGTCCATCCCACCGGACACATCCCGGTCAGACGGGGATATCATGGGAAACAGCGCGTGTTTGTTTCCACTATTGACCACCTGATACCCAATAATTCCCCCGTTAGTACCTGTGTCGGTCACCGTTTCGGATTTTCGTAACACAATATCGGAAGATTGCATATTTATTTCCTTCCGTCCGCAAACGTTTGCGGATTAGGTCTTATACTGTTCTATTTTGATTACCAGAGAATGAAACCAGTCCCCGGTAAGTTCGTTCGGTTTGCGAATCAGAGGTTCACACTCAATCACTTGGTCCTCCTCATGTTGAAACCGGACCTTTGTGGTAAGGATCGTTTCATACACCAAGGTGTGAACCCCGTTCAGCGTGGTTGACAAATTTTGCAACGCCACCAAGGTATCCAGGTCAATCCATCCGCTGTCCTGGGTTCCGATAAGCCACAGATTACGGTCGTAGCGTCTCCCCTCCCATCGGTATGGAACTCCGGTCAGACTCAGCATTTTTACGGCACGAATCCCGGAATACTGGTGAATCGACGGAATAATCAAATCATCCGGCAGACTGATACCCCCGAGTGTGATTGCCATTATTTATTGCCTCCGTCTCAGTTTATCACGTCGTGCCTTGTCCATAAACGCGCCAATCTGATCCGATTCTCCGCGCAGTGGCAACCGGGTTTCACCGAGCGTGAGTTCCAGTTTTCCCAAGTTGTTCTGATTTTGTTCCGGAATCATGCCTCCGGTTGCATATTTTGGAATATCGGATTGCATGGCCCCCGCCATCATCCCGGCCACTCGCTCCGGATAGTTCAGAATCGAATTCATCAGATTTCGATTTCCCTGGGCCACGGCCTTTCGAATTACATACCCCCCTTGTTCCGCCGCCATCAGCACACTGTCTCCCGCCGACGATCCCCGTATCCGTCCGCCTGATGCGAACCCCTTGATAGCCGCAGACCCCCGGTTGATTGCGTCCATGGTGGCCACGCCAATCCGACTGACAATATCTTTTCCAAAGTACCACTCTCCCGGAGAGGTACGAATCAAAGATTTTTTCACCTTCCCCCCGGATGCCATAGGCTCGCCACCCGGCGCACCCCTATTTCCGCCATTACCGGATTCGGCGCTAAGATTACGCAATCGTTCCTCCAAAGCGTCCAGATTTTTTTCCGCTTCGGAGGTATCAATTTGCACGGTATACTCCTGTCCGAGCAAATCCCCCATACCGGCCACTGTTCCGGAAAGTTCCGCAACCACGGATTTGGTTTCCTCCATGGATTTTTTGACTTGCTGTTGTTGCAATACCATTTCTTCCCGTTGTTTTGTCAGTGCCTCGGTCACTTGTTCCCCGGACTTGATTACCAAATCACGGGCAAGTTGGGTAGTCTCTTCCAAACTCATGACCACTTCGCCATTGCTGTCTTTTACCTCGGTGGCCAAGTTTGCAGCCAAATCCCGCGCCGCTTTGAATCCTTCTGCCGCCGCCTCAAACTGCCCGGCTTGCATCTGTTCCACCGCATCCTGATATTGCTTCTCATAAAGTTCGCGTTGGCGATACCATTTTTCCTCGTCTGTTAGCGTACCCTGATGCAACTGTTCGAGTAGTTGGTCCGTGGTGGCGGTTTCCCCGGCAATATCCGCGTTAATAGAATCAATTTCATCTCGAAGTGTTGTCAGGCGGTTTTCAAGCTCTTCCAATACTCCCGCATAGGCGGATTGCAACCCCTCCGCACGGTCGGAAAAATTTTGTATGGCCGTTTCCGCCGCTTCGATCTGGGATGCGTCAACCTCCAATGGCGGAAATTTATGATCAATTGTATCAATTCGACCTTGATATTTGTCAATTATTCTGATTGATTGATCGTAAAAAGCCTTCCACAGACTGGAAGACGGCCCCGCAAACATTTGCTCTTGCCGATCCGCTTCCAGTTTCAATTGCATTTCTCTTGATTCCTGAATAATTTTTTGGTATTTGTCCCGTAGTGCGTCCGCTGCCTTTCTTGCTGGATCAATATCCAATTTTACTTGGATGGGTGTCGCGGAGAGTAACCGAACGCCTTTGATACCATCCGCGATATTTTTGATCTCATTGCCGGTATCAAAGTCCACATTGAAAGATGCCCCCCGACTGGCCACCCCTTGCATATTTTTCAGCCCGGTGGTCACGGTGTCAATCGTGGACATCAGCGGGCCTTCGGGGGATGCCTTCCCGGTAAATTCGACCTTGTGTTTTGTAGTAACATTTTTCGGGATAGATTCAATAGCCTGTTTTACTTGGTTGATACCCGCCAATGCTTTGCCCGCGTCAAACGTTGCCGTGGTTTCGGTTTCCGGAGGGATTGATTCCAAATCCTGATTTAATTGGCCGATTTCCTCCCCGCCTTTGACATCGGCGGCCACGGGCAGGATTTCCACGTTTTCCGCCTCATCGTCCAAGGATTCGATTCCGTAGGCCAGGTTGTCCACCTCTTGCTGTGCGCCGGACAGATCGGCGTCCACTTGCACCGTGACCTTTTCCTCTTTGATTCGCCGTACTTCCTCGTTCAGATCACGGATACGGAGTGAAAATTCTTCTACATTTGTGTCGTCCACGTCCGCCCGGATATGATAGGGTTCGCCGGTTTGTTCTTCAATACGAACCAGTTCCTGGGCCAGTGCTTGCATCGCTTCGCGGGATTTCACTGTTTGAATGTCAACCGTCATGGTTTCCCGGTCCAGCATGGCAGACAAATTCATTATGTCGGATTGCACGGATTCAATGCTTGCCACGGCTTCCCCGGTATTTACCGTATAGGTGGCCCCCTGATCCACGATACCGGTCAGCGTATTTACCACTTGTTGGGTGGCTTCCACATCCCGCTTTGCATTTTCAACGTCAACCTGCATTTGCAGATTGGATATGCCGGATTGCAAATCATCCGCCTGTAGTTGTAGTGCGACCATTTCCGCCGCACCCTGGGAGGTGTCAATATTGGTTTGCAACCGTTCGGATACTTGGTCGCGCAAGTCTGATACCCTGGATTGCAAATCACCAATCGTGGCGGTGGCCCCGCTTGAATCCACGGCAATAGTGGTTTGCACATCCTCCACGGTACTGATATGTTCTTTCAGTCGCGTAATGTTCTGATTGGCCCCCTCGGTATCCGCATCCACCCGGATTTTCGCCCCTTCGATACCCTTTAATTGCTGTTCGGTGTATTCGATTGTTTTCATGGCACGGGCATAATCCGCTTCCACCTGAATTGTAACTCCTTTTTCAATCTCCGTTTTTTTGGTGAGGAGTGCGCCCAAATTCTGGTTGGCCTGATTGAAATCCGTGGATGCCGCGACAATCACCTCACGCTGCTTGGTAATCTCCGCGATTTGTTGGGCGAAATCGCCCAAGTCAATATTGACCTCGACCTGAAATCCCTCGGCCACTTTTGCGGAGGTGTCATCCAATCGCTTATTGACATTTTTAAGCTCATCCGCCACCGCTTTGTTGTGTTGTTCAGTACTGGTCAGTGTGGATTTCAACGCGGATACGCGGGTTTGTTCGGCCTTGGACAGAAGCGCCATTCCCTGCTCAACATTTTTGATTGCCGCCTGAGATGCCTCGTCCGCCGTTACCAATACTTCTGTGCCTTCTTTGACCTCATCGTCCAGTTTTGCGGCCTCTTGCATGGCATCATTGATCAACTCAATGGCCCGCTCGGTATCCGTGGCCATGATCCGATTTGCTTCCGCATATTTGGCTTGCACACTGGCAAGATTGGCTTGGTACACCTCCTCCTCGGACATTTGTTTTTGTCGCAGTTCGGCCAGTCGTTCCGCACCCGTCATTCGGGCTTTTCTCACCTTGTCCTGAATGGCAACAATTTCATCCGCAATCTCTTTTTCTTGTTCCAACCCCTCGTCAAGCTGGTCCTGTAGTGCTTCCGCCGCCCTCTCATAAGCATCCCGCTTCTTTTGCAGGGTTTCAAATTCAAGTTTGCGGATTTCTTCCTGTGTCTTTCGTTCAACGTCTCTCCGTGCTTCGGCGGATGTGACAAATGCCTCGGCCCCCGCTTCGATTAGATCTTTTTTCTTTTCTTCGTGGTCCTCGATAAGCGATAGTTGGGTATCCAGCGCACGGCCCACCGCGTCCACGGTGTCAGCGCCTTCCCAAGCCGATTCAATGTTTTCCTCAATCAGGGTGCCGATGTCGTCCAACGCCGTTTGAGCATTGGTACGTAGCAGATTGAATTTGTCTGCCTCCGCGCCAAGGCGCTTGCCCATTTGATCCACGGCTTTTTGGGCGTTCTGGATTTCCTTGGTGACCTCGGCGGTGGCTTTTTTCTTTTCCTCCTGGAGGGTAATTGCCTTTTCGCGCTCCAAGTTCTGTTTCTGTTCGGCCAATACCGCAAGTCTGCCCTCACGATCAATCATATCAATCGTATCTTGATGGGCCTGATTTTTTCGTTTGACGCTCTCCTCGATTTTGGCATTGGCCGCCGCCGCTTCCGCGCCCATCTGATTGTACGAAGTAACCAGATTTTGGATGTATTGCCGTGCATCCCCTTCCCGGTCAATGCCGAGAATATCCCCGATTCCCGGCACCCGGTCCACCATGTCCATCAGCGCGAGAATACCTTGCAACACCCCGGACACCATGGATGCCCACGCCGCTTTCGCCGTGTTAGTCGCCTTTTGGAACCACCCCCCGATTTCATTCAGTGCTTGGAATAGTCTCCCGTACATTTGCTGAACGATTTCGTCAATGGTGATTCCGAATCCGCGCCATTCCCCAATAAACCGGCCCATTTGCCATCCGGCCAGTAACGCGGCCACCGCGCCGAACACTTTGGTGGCAGTGGCCCCGAATGCCATCGTGGCGATATTTGCCGCTTTGGTGGCGGCAACATAACCCACCAACGCGGTGGCGGCAAGCGTAACATACTTTGCGATATTTGGGAATTCCTGGGCAAGGGAGGTGGCCGCCCCCACCATCTTGGTCATCTCGTCAATAACCTTGGTGATAATCGGGAGTAGCTTGTTCCCGATCTCAATAGCCAATCCGGATACCGCCGATTGCAGTTCTTTGAACGCACCAATGGTATTGTCCGTCATGGTTTTGGCAATCTGTTCGCTGATCCCTTCGGACTGTTCCAGGTATTCAATCTGATCTTTTAATGCGGCGGATCCCTGTCCGAGGAGTGCCGCCATTGCCGGTCCCGCTCTCTGACCGAACAGGCGCATGGCCTCCGCAGCGGTCAGGTTGGCGTCTTCCAACTGTTCGACAATACCCAGGAACCCGATGAAATTTCCTTCCGCATCGCGGGTTTCCAGACTGGTTTTTCCAATCCGCTTCGCCAACACATCCATCATTTCCGCTTCGTTCGCGGTGGGATTGAACAGCGCATCCAACGCACCCCGGAGGGATGTACCGGCCATACTTGCCTTGATGCCGGCATTATGCAGCAATCCCATGGAGGATGTCAGGTCATCGAAATTGGCCCCCAGACCGGATGCGATAGGCGCGACATAGGACATGCCATAACCAATCTCACCGAGGGTGGAGTTGGTCGTGGTGAAGGTGGCCACCAATTTGTCGTTGACTTCGGCCAGGTCTTCCGCGTTCATGCGGAAACCGGTCATGATATTGGTTGCGATATCTGCCGCCTGTCCGAGGTCCAGTGCTCCGGCCTGGGCCAGTTGCAACACACTAGGCAAGGCGGTCATGGATTGCGTGGCATCCAGCCCCGCCATGGCAAGATATTTTAAGCCGCTGGCCGCTTCGGTGGCCGAGTACTCGGTGGTGCGCCCCATCTCACGGGCAACGTTGGTCAGTCCTTCAAGGTCTTTACCGGTGGCCCCGGAAATTGCGGCCACCTCTGACATGGCCCGCTCGAATTTGGCCGCCTCGGTCACCGGAAAGGCCACTGCGGCCACGGTCATGGCAAGCGAGGACATCTCAGACATTAATTGGCCGAAATTGTCCGCCAGTCCTTTGGATTGTTGGGCAAGTTTTTGTTCTTTCTTGCCCAATTGATCAAAGGATTTGCCCGTCGTATCAGATGCGGATTGCACCTTTTTCAGATCGGCACTGGTCTGCGTCAATGCCTTTTTTGACTCGTTGACCGCCTGAACGACAATCCGAACAATTTTTTCGAGCGGACCCGCCATCCGTCTTTATCCTCGCCTGTTAATTCGTCCCGCCAGTTTTTTCAATTTGGCCCACCCGTCCTCCACCTCTTTTTTGGTCGGTTCCGGAGAATTTCCGGTTTCCTCCCCCCGAACCAATTTCATGAATGATTCGGCGGTGGCGTGATAGGCTAACCGATGCATGGTCATCAGTTCCGTATCCCTGCTTTTTCGCAGATTGACAGAACTTCGCATAAATAGCCCGATTTGACCGAGACTATAAGATTTGATTGATTCGAAACTGTGTCCGGCTTCGATCAAATGCTCGACGGCTTCACCGATGCCCCACCGGTGTCCGGACCCTGCCTGATCATCTTCAGACGATCCGCCAAGCATCCCAAGTTTTTTGACAGTTCTTCGTGGCTTTTCAGATTGATATCCGCCACACCAATCATTAACTTCGAAAAAGGTGCGGGGGGCATCTTCCGCAAATCCTCCCGATGGATACCGGTAGCCCGTTCCAACAATTCCGGTGCTTCGCGCTGTAACACATTCAGCACATCCGCGTGAGTCAGGATTTGCCGGACACGGGCAATCATATCCTGGGTGTCCTCCTGGTTTTTCAATACTTCGGTCACCGGTGTGACAATGTGATCAAACACATTGTACACCAGTCTTACCGCCACCCAGATATCCGCAATACCCATTGGTTGCAATCGCACGGACACCCCTTCCGCAATCGTCACCGACTCGGACGGGAGCAACGTCTCCCAATCCGAGTCGGTCAGTCGTTTTGGTTCCGTCATAATTAGGTCACCACCTCGTCCGGAATATCAAGGAAGATGTAATCCCCGTTTGCGTCCGCCAACACTTCGAATTCAAGGGTAATGGTTTCCCAATCCTCTCCGACCAACGGTACGTCCCCGGACGGAGCCACGGACACCTTCGGTGCGTAAAAGGATTTGTTGATCCCGGTGGGATTGTCCTGAACAAATCGGAACGCGCCTTCGATCTGGCTGTCCTCGTAGCATTTGATCTGGCTCCACTCGGTGGCCTCATATCCGTAATAAACGGTGACACTGGTGTCGTCCGCAATCGTGGAATCTGCCAGAATGAATATTCGTCCGGTCGTGCCGTCCACGCTGAAATCCGTGCCTCTGACATATTCGGTGCTCCCCTCCCGCACACTGAATCGGGTACTGTCAAAGGATTCGGGGGCCACCGCGTCACCGGAACCGGGGGTGGTGCCGTCGTCGGTGATCGCCTCGTCTGCCACGAATCCGGGGGTGACACTTTGCAAAAGCAGGTATCCCGCTTCGTCCCCGCCAGCCGGTGTGCCGGACGTAATCTCAATCCCGACAATGGTCCCGCTCCCGGTGGCACCGGATACGGTGGCGTCCAAATTCCACGCAGAATCGCCGTTTTTGTATTGGAGCACGGTAATCCCGATGTTTCGTTGCGTTCCAACTTTGAAATACCGATTTTTTTTCGTGGTAACGGTGACACTACTCTCTCCCGCTGCCTGAACCATCCGGGTGATTTCGCCCATCCCCATCATGGACATCAGGTCCGGCGTAAGTTCGTCCGCCGTGGCCGTAAATCGCGGGGTCACCTGCACCGTGATTTCTTTGTCTTTTTTTCTCATCCCGCTTCGACTGGAAAAATGGGCCAGTTTTTCAACATCCACGTTCCAAGTCAGTGCCGAGCAATTGCCCAGGTCCATTTCACCGGTGTAATTTCCGTTTTCCATCTTGTCGAAATAACCGATCCCTTTTCCCAGGCTGTAGTTATCCGCACTGTGCGTAACAGGTGCTGTCATGATATTTACCTCCCTGTGTCGTCCGCAAACGTTTGCGGACGGTTACGTTTCAATATATTTGATATGGAACCAAAGTCCGATTCCGTTTAGCGTGTTTCCGTCCTCGTCAATCACGGACAAAATTTTGCTCCTGCCCTTGTGACGAATTTCCGCGCATTTCCCCCCGAGGTTGGGTTGCTCCGGTGTCATCCCGTCCGAAATATCAATTTCATTGGTGTTGTACAGAATGATGTTTTTTACTCGCTTCGCATTCCATACGATCTCCGTACTCCCCTTGTTGGGGTTGTCCGGGGGGATAAAAAACAATTCCACGGTCACATCAAGACCCATCCGGGTGGCCGTACTGTTCCGGGTGGCGTATCCGTCCGCCAAATCATCATGCTCATGGATTGCGGCATACGGATAGGTCTTGTGTGTTGACCCCCGGCTCGGATTCCGGTCACATTGGGTCACGATCCCGTGGGTGGCAATACGTCGCTGAATCTCCACAATGATTTCATTTCTATCCACGCGACAACCTCTCAATTTCGGCGGCGACATACTGCACGATTTTGGCCGCCTCTGCCTCCGTAATCGCGGCGGTCATGCCATCCGGTGCCTGTCTGGAAAATATGCCCTTGCCGGTTTTCACCGTTCGCGGACCCACCCCAGGGTACAACCCCCTTTCAAGTACGGCGGCATAAGGCACCGGGTTTTGAAATGTGAATCCGCCATACCCCTCGGTAACCCCGCTCCACCCGGATTTCAACTGGCCTTTGGTGGGGCCGATACCGACCGGCGTATCTCCCTGAACCATCGTTTTCAGCTTTTCAGTGCTGGATCGAAGCACTTCCCGTGTGGCCGTATCCAGTTGCAGCATACGTGCCACCCCGGCAATTACTTCATCCAAGCCATCAACAGTGAGAGTATGGCTCACAACGGATTCTCCTTATGGCTCACAACGGACCACCTTCCACCGTGACATACACCACGATGTCCTGTACCTTGGCAACGTCCTTTACCGGATATGCCTGACCGTTTTCCACGATTCGGTCACGAACACTCAAATCCGTCAAATCCCCCAGATGTGTTTGCAATATCACATATACCGAATCCCCGGATTGCACGTCCGACTCGGCCCCGACCAGTTTTTTGGTGTCCTCCGTATGCTGCAATACGGCGGTGATCGGGATGGATATGTCCGTATACGTGTCAACGTTCGCCCCCTCGGCTTCGTCAAACACGGTTTCGGAATACTTTTGATATGTGACAGTGCGCTTCAATCCTTGAGTTCCGATCACGTTTGAGATAATTCCCGGTAATCGTTTCAGTGCGACGGACAGCGTGGTCATGGGGCTACATACTCCCGACAGGCGAATGTCACCGGTCGTCCGCGAACCGAGGACAGATATTTTTTTGCCAACATCCCCACGACCTCCGAACTATCCCGAATCGTCCGAGTCAGTTCGCTCCCCCCGGTTCCCCGGAAAGACACACTTAACAAACCGGAAAGGCTTAGTTGCGATACATCCGGCCCCACATCCCCGTCGTTGGTTTCCCCATATTGAACATAATCCGTAATGATGTGAACCATACGGACCTGAACAATCTTTATTTCTTCCGGGATTACCGTGGGCGCGGCCTCCGTCGTATCCGTATGGTCCGTCATCTGGGAGGTGCGCGGAAAGGCCATGCGCTGGCCGCAATACACTTTTTTGCCTCTCCACGGCAATCCGTCCGTCATGTTCGCCCCGCAAATAATGCGGAAGGATTGCCCCTCCTCCGTGCATGTTTGCCGCCAGTCATCCAATGGCATGCGCAACAATTCGGAAATTTCCTCAAACTCGTTTAGTGTGATGTACGAATTTGAATCCGGGCCGCCCACGGCGGTAACAAGGGTCAGCATTAGTCAAGCTCGTTCTGACCCGGCGCAGCCTTGGCCGGTCGTTTTGGTTTTCTGGTCTTGGCCACTTTCTTCTGCGGAGACGGACTTTCCTCCTCCGCAGTTTCCGTATTTGCCGTTGCCATTCCCGTATCTTTCCACCCGATACTGAATTGGGGCTTTCCCCGGATCATCATTACCGACAATTTTTCCAGTAACCGTTGCCCGGACGGGGTGGTATCATCGATCATTACCGGTTCCCCGATTTTAAACACATACCGGGTGCCGTCCTCTCCCATCACGGTATATATTTTACCTATCATGAGTTCGGCTTGTCTCATATTATTTGCCTCCCTCTTTCTGGCTTACGCATCCGGATTAATGCCGATAAATTTTACCACTGCGTCGGTTTCCTCATAGGCAAAATCCATCCGCATGGTCAGCACGATCTTATATACCCGTGTTTCAATGTCTTTGTCTGTTTCTACCATGATCTGACGTTGTACGCCCCAAATCATGTTCTGGGGAAAGGTAAGCAGATAGGTATTGTTTGGCATCAGCGCGGATATCATCAGCGGAACGCCATAGGCCGGGTTGATCCCTCCCCCTTTCATTTTAGCGTCGCCTTCCGCCGTTTCCCGATCCGCAAATTCGTCAATCCATTCGGTGGCGACATCGGGGGACACCATAAATCTGAGTTGGTTTCTCACTCGCTGGTATTTGTTCGGAAGCGCCTTGATACCCTCTTTGAAAATGCCCTTTGTGACAGCCACCGGTGCGGCGGTTTCGTCAATTACATGATCCGTTGCGCTGACAATGGCACCGTCCGCCAGCGCCAGAAACGCATCCCCTGACCCGGTGTCCGCCAAAAGCAACCACTCCTCACTGTCCAGTGCCACCCGTTCAGCCATCATGCTCATGATGGTTGAATTCAGGTTGCCCCGCTCGATATTGTCTTCGAGCACGTCATAGGGCAGATTGACCTGGGCAATCACCTCTTTGGTGGTGAGTGTTACCATATCCGTAGTGGGCGCACTTCGGTCCCCTGCGGCAAGCGCGGTGCCACTGGCCGGCGCGGCCCGTAGAATACGAGAACCGAATCCGATTTTCTCAATTTTCCGTTGTGGCGCGTTCATACGTACGGTACGTACAGCCCTGAGAATGGTGGGCTGGTCTTGCAGCATTTGGATGAACCGGTCAGACTGTTCCGGGTTGAGATATCCGCCGTCGCTAATCAGATTGCTGACTGCGATGTCCGCTTTTTCAACAATTTTCGAACCTTTCATAATATATATCCTCCGTCGAATTTTTTTGGGTCATCCGCAAACGTTTGCGGATTAAACCAGTACCCCACTGAAAAGTTTTTCATCCGGGTCCGGTTCGGTTGTGGTTGCGGACGTGCCTGCTGTTACATCGTCATCCTCGACAGATGCCGATATCGCAGTGGGTTGCCCAGACAAATTTTTCACCCTTTCCGTCAGTTCGGCAATCGTGGTTTTCAGTTCGGCCACCTCCGGATTTTCTTCCGGTAGTTTGGGGAATACCCCCGCGCCTTTCAGGGTTTCCACCAGCTTCACCACGTCATCCGTGGGGTTGGTGATTTCAACAAATTCCGTTTGCACAACATCCGAAGTGTCTTCCGGGGCCGGTGTGGCCGGGTAGGACAATTCCAATGCCTCCGCACCGATCATGTCCAATCCGGAATCCATGAATTCCCGATAGGCATCAATCGCGTTCAGCACGGTTTTCTTTCGGCTTTTCCCGTTCCCCGCCGTTTGCTTCAGTGCGCCAAATACCACGCCGAGCAACGCGTCAGTTTCCGTTCCGACCATCTCCCCGAACGGTCTGGTGAGTTCGCTTTTTTTCGTCTCCCCTGTTTTTACCTGGGCATCCATGGCGGCCACGCCAATGGATTTCGTAGTGTCCGGCGGGATCACTGCATCCGCCCTGTCCGTGGTGAGTTCACCGGACAGGATAAACACATCCTCCGTGATTTTTTGAATCTGCCAGGATTTTTCCGCAAACTGGTCTTGTGGCAAATGCTCGACGTACCACCCATTATCCGTTTTTACGACATCCCCCCCAAGGGATTGCAGCCACGGATTGTTTTTAACAATATCCGCATAGGGTGTTTTCCCATGAGAAATAATTCGGTGAATTGATTTCATAGTCAATGACTCCTTTTCGTATTTTTTGACAACGCGGAAACTGCGACCGTTCGCACCGTGCGGCACCAAAGAAATGTATCGCACGTCCATGTCTGCCAACATAGTCACATCTTCCTCTTTTTGTATTTTGGACGCTCTGACTGGCATGGCTAATCCTCCACCACCAACCGGTGGGCATGTCCGAGTGTTTCCCCGGTGGCGGATAGTGAAATGATGTCGTGGTCGTGATCAAACGCGATTTCGGTTTTTCCACCGATTTCGCCGTCCTTCCATGCCACACTGACCGGATGCCGATGTTCTGGTAACCCCGGACAGGCGGATTTTTCGGTAAATCCGTCCAGCCCGGTAATGAGGGACACCACCTGTTTTCCGGATTCGGTTTTGGTCTTACCAGCCATGGAAAGGGCATTCAGGTCGCCGGATTTTACCTTGGCCCACAGGGTGTCATCCGGAATATGGATTGTTACGGCCCATGCCCCTTCCCTGAACCCGTCCGGATCGTTGGGGCGGGCAATCCATGATTCAACAACAAACGCACCGGATGGGGTGAAGTCATGATTCACGTCCACATTGCCGGTGCGCTGGTTTTTCATAAATTCGAAGGCCATTTTTTCCACTTGTTCAACGCTCATCATATCCCCCTGCAAATCCACATCGCCGGGAACATACACCTCGGAAACGACCAACCGTTTTTCTTCGGATTTCAATCGGTAATTTTTAATCACGTCCACCTCCGACTCGTATCGAAAATATCAATAGTATCAATTGACATATACAATACTTTGTCAACTCATTTCAAACTGAGCGACGGAAGGTGATAGAATTTTATAGGAAATACGGAGTGTTAGACAAATTAAATAAATTTGGGGGAAAATTGGGGGGATATGTGCTATCACATTGTGTGAGAATTATACGAATTTCAAATATGTAAATAAAAAAACCGTGCAATGTGACAGGCACAAATGCACGGTTTTACTGGGAAACCCGACGGTGTTTGGGACCGTTATTCTGTCACTGATTCCGCGATCCCTTGGTTCGGATGTTTCGAAAACCGAATGGTCGGTGCCCCCTCCTGCGGAAATGTTTGAACAAAATCATATTCACGCAGAGTTTCCTCACCCAACATTGCTTTTAGTTTCCCGGTGTTCACTTTCAGTAGATGGTCCAACAGGTGGGTCTTTCCCTCTTTTTCAAGCAATTTTATAAGTTCTGCGGGGGTGCCATACTCGTAGCGGTTTCCATGCGCAATGCGCACGGTAATTCCGTTTTCCGTGCCAATCGTTGTGTTTGTTCCGTCCGCATAGTCGATCATTTTTCTACGCCATTTTTCCCATGCTTTGGACACGGTGTCTTTCATTCTGCTCAGTTGGTATCCGTAATCCGCCATTTTTTCCAGATTATGTTTGTCCGTTTTATTCTGCGTACCGATCCAATTGATCACCTCTTCAAACGTCTTTTTCATTGACTCACATTCCCCTTTCTTATCATTCTTAATATGGGAGTGATTTTACAATGGGGAGAAACAAACAGCATTTCCCGGTGTCGGTTTGTTTTTCCCCTTTCCGATTTTCCCGTACTTGCATACCCGCCTTGGGCGGACCACCGAACCCGTCTCCACCCGGCATCAACCAGCTTTTCGTATTTGGTGTCATACCCGGCGACCACGATTCGGTGTGATTTTTTCTTGTATCGTTTCAGGCACCATGCCTCCACCCGTTCCGCAATGTCGAACCCGTCTTCCTCATACAGACCAGCCTCTCTGTCAGGGTCCCCGTAGGGCGGGTCAAAGAAAATCCCCACGGATTTCCAGGATTTGTCTTGCCAATTCCCGCCGAGAATTCGCTCAAAGTCCCCGCATACCACACGGACGTGGCGTAATCGTTTATCGGCCAGTCACACCACTTTGCCACTTCCTCCGGGTGTATTTGTATTCCCCGCCACACATTGGCAAGAAATCCGTCTTTGTCGCACACGGTTTCGCTGTAATTTCGATCCGGTGTCCATCTGGGACGGTTCAGCAACACCGCGGACCCGAAAAATGGCTCCATGTAGTGTTCCGGGTCACCGAGCGCGGCCCAGACAAACGATGCCACCTTGCTTTTTCCGCCGAAGTAGGGGAACGGTGCTTTCATTCGGTTCCTCCGCAGTTGTCATAGTCTTTCATAATTTTCATGCAGCGCGGGCATTTCTTCGTGCGATGCCTTAAAATGATCCAGTTTTTTGCCTCCCGTTGTTTGCCACACAAAGCACTGGTCGCGTATTTGTCAACAAATGCGTGTTTCTTGGTGTCCGCACCTCTCAGCCAGATTACCTTTGACATGTTATTCCTTTTTTGTCCATTTCTTTATACTGTCTCGTCTTTTCATGTCATCCCGCGTCTGATTCCTAACGCTCCTACAATAGATGCAATTCTGACATGGTTCCCCTCCGCATTCCTCACACACACCCTCCAAGTTTCGAAGACTGCATTCCGTACAGCATCGTTTCTTCGTTCGCTTTGGGAATACTCGTATCATTTCTCCTCCATGACACACATTATGATTTTCAATAAAGGAACCCGCCGCCACTATCAGATATTTTCCAATATATTCGGTATAGGCCGGTGGCCGGATTTTTAACTCTTTTCCCACCGGCCCCTTTTATACTACCACCGTAACCCGTAACGCAGTAATATCCGTCACCCCGCACCGCAAAAAAGATCAAGCAATTTCATTTTCTCCATTTGGTTTTCTCCGTTTGTAAATAGTCACCGTATCCGGCTACCCATTCCCAATGCGGCACGGGGTGTAATCCGAGGATATGGAACACGGCTTCCGGCGTACTGCCGGTAATGTACTCCTGGCTTTTCAGCAACCCGATACGACGCAACCGATATCCGAATTTTCTGGCATGGCCAAACAACAGTTTTTGAAAGATGGTGTTTGGGATGCTGGTCAGCATCAGCGTACCCCACATATGTTTGGGCAATACTTCCACATACTCATAATGGGTCCGGATTTCGACCGCCACCGAAAATTCCCGTCCGTCCGTAAGATGACGATACCCCCGCCCGTAAAAGCAATGGTCGATATCCCATAATGCCACGGTGAGATACCCAATGTCAAACGGGTTGGTGTTCACTGATAGGTGTGGGTCACGCATGGCAGATCAACATCGGCAAACGCACGTGTGTCCTCTGCCATGGAAATATCGATACCGTATTCGTCCAACAAATCCAAGACACGCATGTGGGCGCGTCTTAGCTGAGTGGCGATTGTCGAATATTGGGAAGAAGTCGCCTTCCCGTAAACAAGGTTTCTGTATGATGCCGTAGTCTCCAACCGAAGTTTGTCACGTTCGACCATGGCGGTGTGAATTTCTTTTTTGTGTTCGGGTGTCATTCGTCCTCCTCCGGTATTGCCTCGTCCAATTTTGACAAGGCGCGATCAATATCTTTCCACAATTCTGATATTTTGTTCGATGCGTCCCTATTTGATATGTCCTCATTCAGAATTTCCTCTGACAACTCAACAAACCGCGCTTCGAATGGCATCAGGGTGTCGTCAATTTGATCATTCAGCGCGTCACACAAATCCGAGTTTGCGGATTTCCGCGTTTCTTTCAGGCAATTCCCGCACACACCTATTTCCATTTTTCCGGATGCGTAGACATAGGGATCGCCCTCCATGTTTTCATTGTTTAGCGCCATGGGTTGGCCGTTTTCCATCACCAACCGGCACAGGTATTCGCCGCATTGTTCACAATACAAATCCAATATTATTCCCCCCTTTCTTTCTATCCGCAAACGTTTGCGGTTTTGACACTTTCAGGACGATAAATCGGGAAGGAAATAAGTCAATCTCTTTCGTGTTCTTTTTCCGCGATTGTCCGTTGCCATTTGTTCCGCAAACTTCTTTTTGGATTCGACAACCGGATCGTCCAGCTTGTGCTCTCCCTTGATCTCAACGATCACATATGAACCGTCCTTTTTTTCGATCAAAAAATCCGGATAGTATGTCCGCACCCCCGATACCTCCGGATCAATGTAATGAATATAGAAATCGCTTTGGCCATGCGTCAGCATGCCCGTGAAATAAACTTTACGGACATCATCGCTTCTGAGAATGATGTCAAAAAACCGCATTTCAGGCTTCGAATCGAAACAATACGTATCCAGGTGAAAACTCTTGTTTTTGAATTGCTTGAAAGCCGCCTGATTTATTTCAACGACAAGCTCGGGAAGCGCTCGCTCATCGCTTTCCAGCTCAAAATCAATACCGCCATGATCACTGCAATGCGTCCGCGCTTCGGATTCTTTTTGTTGCATCATATTGTCTCCTACGACGATTAATTGATTTCTTGCGCATATTATAGTGCAAAATCCTTCTCGCTGATTCCGGCCATTTTGTATCATGTGACCACTCCGGGGTTTCCCACTAAGTTATCGGTTTTAAGAGGGTTACTATTCCACCCACAAGTCACCCGTTCCGTCAAACGCCTCTATGACTCCCACGTCAAAATCGTGGTCAAATGTCTCCGCTCCGGAACATCAGCAGGGAAACTAGCAATACCATGAATCAGGATGCTGACAATCCTGACCATTATCCTTGTAACTTTTTGTGATAAGCTGTTTATACATAAGGACATACCAATTATTATATCGGTTTTCCTCTGATACCAACACCCACTCAATGTGATACGCGTCTTCGGAAGTTTTGGACAGGGCGTAATCAATCCCGTTGATTGTAAGATACCCCACGTCATTTTCCGGGGACCATAACCCGGACACGGGGTCCGTCGCATCCCGCTTGTCCATGCAAAACGCAACCTCCTCTGTATGCTCCACACAGGTGGAGTACTCGGCCACGTACCCCCGGAAGGAATTCGAGCCGGACAAAAACACAATATCCGCATACAAATAGTCGCGGATTCCCGCCACGCGGATAAACTCGGAGGATACCCACCGGTCGGATACGTCCGTAACCTCTGCCGGTTCCGGCTCCCCGTTATCGTCGTCATCCAATACGTCACACCCGAAAAAAGACAACACGATTCCCGCAAAAATAATTCTGATTAATTTCATTTTCCGATACCCCGTTTTGTTATTGAACGATACCCTCCCGAATCAGGTAGTCATAGGCATCATTCATATTTTTTCCTATTTTTTCCTCACCGACATACCAACCACGCCCGTTTACGTAAGTGGCATTTTCGCGAACGGTGATTGGTATTGCGTTTCGTATCCGAAGGAACGGAATTGACGTACTATAATAGATATAGCGGCCACGAACCGCACCCCCTCCGATTCTCCGTGCGTGTCCGTTTTTAATCAGTATATCCGTCCATCCACGGACTGTCCGAACGGATACTCCCATCTGATCTGCGATTTTGCCGACAGCGATAATATTCCTTTGCTTTTCCATGCGGTGTTATTCCTCCTTCAATTATATTTTATCAAAATATAGAATAACACCTTATTCGGAATTTGTCAAGTTTATTTTGTAGCACGGACGTTCGGCCATAGACCGTAGTTTTTCTTGGTTTTTGTTAAACCATGCGGTTTCCAATGTGTCGAATTCAGCTTGTTCCGATTTTGTCAAATGCCCGCGTTCCGCTTTGATCGCATACAGTTCCCTGATGCGGTCCTCCATCTGGTCTGTTGGACGGTTGCTTCCGGCTTTTTTAAACGGCCACATTATTATTCCCTCCTGTTTTGATTTCATTGTAACATCCGTCCGTTTTGATGGCGCGAATCATCCGATTGACACGGGACGATGTCCATAACCCGGATACGGATTTGGATCGGCTATCCCGGTATCCCGCATGATTGAGCGCATCGGCAATCTTCCCGGACGGGATTTTATCCCTATACATTTGCCAAATAACCAATAATATCCGCCATTCGGCCTCTTTTCTGAACCCGCACGGCCCGTAACCAAACCTTGGTTTGGCACATCGTCGGATATCCGTGGCTTTCGACACCCATGCAATGTCATCTGACAAGAACAGTGCGGGAGATTCCACCGAATACCGCCATACCCGCCGTTGTTTCAGCCAATAGCGTACCACAAGTTGACACTCCACATGGGCCACCACATGAACCACAATACTATCCCCGCGCACAATATTCAATTCATTCAGTTCATCAGCGGACAAATCATCCGGTAATTTTACCCGGTAGGCATTGCCCACCCGCATTTTTTTCAATCCTCTCCTGACCTGTTCATCTGTTGTCACCCTGTCAGCTCCCATTATACTAACACCCTATAGGGCAATTGTCAAGTATCGTTCGACCAAAAACAAAAGGCGGACACCCCGATTTTAAATCGGAATATCCGCCCGATAATTGTCATGCCGTCCCGCGTTTATGCGTCCGGCGTAGTACCGTTTCCGTTTTTCAGCCCAATCCCGTTGGGAAGGCCAGATGATCCGTTTGTCTTTGCTTCCGTTGGCGGTGTTGCCGTGGTGACCCCCGCGTCAATCACCGGGGGGCATGGCCCCAATGTATCGCCGTGACCATAATGTGCGGGTAATGCGTTTACAGATACTTCGAGTGTTTGCCCGTCGTGGCAGATTTCAACTTTTCTATCCCCGTTGTCGTTCTGCCCCGAACCTCCCTCACCGCCGGTTGCGTCGGCGGTTTGGTCCACATTGATGTTAATGTTCACATCATCATCGCTGAACTGCCCCTGGCCCTGCGCCTGTTTCTGGCGTTGAAGAAATTCCTCATACAACGCCAGAATACCTTCGGGACACGGATGTCCGGGGCCTAGTGAGGGTGTGGATGCGGATGGGGCGGGCATGGCCGGACACCGCCCTGGCACCCGCAGCCACAGGTGCTAATAATTGTCTGCGTCTGCAACTGCCGTTCGGCCCGGTTCAGATCACGCAATACGCTTTCTTTGGACAGTGCTTCCATCTTTGCAGACAACCGGCTTTCGACCTGACACAGTTCTAATCTGTTGTCGCAACAGCACTTTGCAGCTTCGGCACGAAAATCATTGACCATTTGTTGTAGTGCCGCGATTCTGTCCGAATTTCGCAGCTCCGCACGGAATTGGTTGTCCGTAACCCGTACATCATTCTGAGAAATTCTTTGGCACAGATCGTTGAACTGACCGGAACGCGTCTGATTTTCAAAAGCATCCCGAATTGACGAGAATGCCTGTCCGAACAATTGACGGGTACAATCCGCCTCATCCTCGGTTGCTTTGGCATTCCGTTCCAGTCGGACGGCGGTAGAACTCGGAGACGAAAACGGTCCGTAACCTCCCGGTCCGTAACCCTCTCCGCCCCAATAGCCTCCGCCTCTCCCGGCTCTCGCGGTATCCGCCAAAAGCGCCAACACCCCCGCATCCGTGAATCCTACGCCACTGTTGTTTTGCATGGTATTCTCCTTGTCATAGTTATGATTTTCTTCCATTGGAATGATTCCCCCTTATCATCGTTTGTCACATGGCCATTGTGATCACGTTAGCAGATAAGGATACTATGACAGGATGAAAAATAGACGTCAATTTTGCACCGTGGCACACCAACCAACTCCGCAAACGGTTGCGGATATTCGATTTTTTGGGTATCAGTCGGCCAATTTTGGCATTGGTTCGGTCCCAGATCGTTTTCCCAATTTGTCATCCATAAAGATCATACCGGATGCGTCCCCCTCCACAGATTTGATCTTCATCAGGATATCATGCGTCATCTTTTCCTCCTCGATTTGTTCCGCCAAAAATTCGATGAGGAAATATTCGGAGGGGTGTTCCCCGCTCTTTCGGGCCAGTGCCAACAGATTTTGGATTTTTTGGGTAATCTCCTTTTCGTGGTTGTATGTGTCGGTCCACAGCTCCGTACAGTTTTTCCAATTGATTTTCAATTGGGGCAAGTTTGGCCATACGGCCCGTCCGCCCCGGTCAGTAATATGCCGGTAGAACATGAGCGCGTGTTCGTGCTCCTCCGCAGCCTGTTTCATCATCCATTTCGCCATCCCCGGACGGTTGGAAAAATCCAACCATGCTGCCATGGACATATACACATAGGATGATTGCAATTCTGCCAGCATATGGACATTCATTGCGTCAAGGAATTCTTTTTTCATGTGGGTTGTCCTCCCGTATGTTTGGTATGGAATTATTTCCAACATACAAAAGGAAGCGGGGATTTGTCAAATAAAAAAACCGGCCCGAAGAGGACCGGTTTGACTTGCTATGGTTTATCCCGATCCGGATAGGTGGAATCCTCCTTGTCCGTGTTGCGACAATGCGGACACAGCACACGGACAAAGGACATCATCCACCCATTGTCGTTCGGATGCTCCGGCTTCGGCACCCCGCACTTTTCACAGTACAGTTTTTTTGGTTTCACCACCGGAATCATATTATCCCCCATAGTCTTCACAGATCATCTGCGCATATTCGTATTCGTCGATAATTTCTTGCAAACTCGGCCTCAAATCCGGAGGAATGCTCGAAATTTTTTCCACATATTCCTCATATGCTTCACGCACGTCGGACAAGTAACACCGAATAACGGAAAGAAGAACATTCCGGTTTGATTGTGTCGGGTACGAAACCAATTGGTCAATTGCATCTTTCGGATATAATGTTCCCATACGACCTCCTGATTAATCAATCACCACGGAAAAAAATCCGTGGGCATCGGTGTTGTCTGATACTACCTTCCAGTATGGTGCGGGATCGGGTATATAATGCCCGCTGCTTCTCATCCGCCATACATGCTCTGCCAATGTGGAGGGTGCGTTTTCTTTTACCCAATTCGCATTGTTTCCCACCAACGCACATCCCGGAAAGTCCGCAAATTCCAAGGATACGCCTTTTTTTTCAAAATTTAATACCGCTGTGTAATTTTTCATCCGACACCTCCCTTTCTCTCTTTCGCGTTTCCGTACCGAATGTCTGTCTCCACCTCCGAACGAAACGAAAAACTGCTATCGTCATCACCGACGTGGAAAACGAACCCGTTCGTTTTCGTGGATGACACAAATATCCGATTTTCATCACTTGCCTGTTTTTGAAAACGACACAGGGTATGGATATCCCTCACACTAAATGTTTTCCATTTCATACCGCACCTCTCTTTCTGTTCACAGTTATTTCACCTGTCGCTCGGCAAGCCGCCATGGCATGGTTTCCTATCGATCCGCGTCTACGCCCAAACCCGCTCGTTATTTATAGTGACCACTTCCGTTTCTTTTTCTCCGGGGATTCGTCCGTTCGCTTGCACCACACCCACGCACCTTTGGCGACGGCAAGCCACGCCCGCTTCCCGCTGAACAACACCAGATCCCCGTTGCCGGTGATGTCCATTTCGTCCGCATCGGCAACGAACGTATCTTCCTGTCCGGCAAACTTTACTTGATATAATCTGCTATTCCCCATGATCCCTCCGGCACCGCCACTCCCAGCAGTTACACTTCTTTACAAATCCGTTTTCAATTAGTTCGTCAAGCGGACCCCGGCAATCCTCACAGATATGATAAATCTTGTCATTCTCGCCGGGGCCGTGCGTGGTGACCCCCCGCCAACGGGTATTTTTGGTACTGAACTCGGTTTTACACACCACGCAGACAAACTTGTGCATCCCCTGGGTATGTGGAATTGTTTTTTTCTTTTTTTCCATACTAACCTCCGTTTGGCACCATGTTTCCATGGCATTTCTTGCATGTCCAATTGGTAATACTAATTTTCTGTAAATGCCCGCACAACGGGCATTTGGTCTGACACGTATTTCCGGAAGAAGTCTTTTTTTTGATTACTACTTTCTCACTTTTCGTCTTCCATATCGGCCACTTTTTAGGCATGTGGTTACTCCGGTTTTTTGGGTTGGTAGGAATGCTTGTCATCCGTAACCGATGACAAATCAATCGTTTCATTTTTGGTCTTTTTGCACCAATAGCAAAGTCCGCACGGTGTGCCAAGACACCCGTCGCAATTGTCAGACGTACTTTCCCCGATACATCGGGAACAACAATTCAGCGGTTTCAAAAATTCAAACATGGTTTCCTCCTCTTAATAAATTATTCATTAAAATCTTCCGTTCAAAGTACGGCGACGTATGACAATAATTTTCTTATATGTCGAACATCGTGTAGTCATTGTACCCTCCCATTTATCTTGTACATTGGCATGGGGTGTTTGGCGTATGTAAATTGCCACATAGGGAACATACCCATTTATATTCCGAGTCACCCCCCGTTACCGGATATTCCAATTTTTCCCGGTCCTCTTTTGGTTTCGTATAATGCTTCAATCTGCGTAATTCGTATTCATAGGTGTTCATCTTCTTCCTCCATGTTTTGTTGTGAAATATGTTTCAACGCCTCTTTGTAACAGGCGTCTTCCAACACATGATCCCCGCCCAAAAATATGGGATTGTCCTTGTCTGTCAGGTCTATGTCACACCCTCCGCCCAATGATTTGGCATAAGCTTTGACAATCCTCGCGGTAATCTCCAGATTTTTGGTGAGTCGGGTGATTTTGAACATGTTTCTCCCTATTTTTGCAACCGTCTGATACCGATAATATTCCCGTCCGCATCCCGAACCACGCTACCTGGGCCGGTATCCGGGCAGACCAAATCATGGCGGATATCCCTTAGGGCCAGCAACACCAGCACGGATACAATATACCGTGTGTCGGGTTGTTCATCTGGTAAATTTTCCGCTGTCACATAAGTCTTTTTTAGCATCGGAATCGTTACGCCGTCGCATTCAACGGGGGACAATGGCACCGTGCTCTCCGCCAGTCGTGCCGATTTCTTTTCTGGTGGGATTTCAATAGCAATTTCAGCATCATCACCAATAATAACCACCGGATGCGGAGTCAGGTTGATCAGTTTCATAATTTGTTTCCTCCCTTTTTTCATCCGCAAACGTTTGCGGACGGTTATTCCGTTTTTTCCTTAACACCACAATTACAGTTTTTTCCTTCAAATACCATACGTTTGGCACATGCCGCCGTATGACCGTTTTCTCTGTAGAACTTTATGGACTCCACATCCCTGCGGGTTTCCAGAACAATATCCCGCATCTTGGTATCCGCTTCAAATTTGGTCATTTTCCCATTCCCTCCTTCTATTGTTATTGTTCAATGTCTCTGCCGCCATCATCTCTTTATTTACTTCTTTGGTTGTCTTATAATTAATGACGCTAATGGTTGTCGTTTGCCTCCGCGGTTTGATTCCAATTTTGGTCTTGAACGCGGTGCATATCCGGTTTCCAAATTGGATGCGCAGTTTTTGAACATCATAACAACCTCTTACCAGTGGTTTTATTTCCATGTTACACCTCTTTCATTTGGATGTATTTTGCGTGATGAATATAAAATATAACCGGGATTCAATCTTTACTGCGATGTTAAGTTTCCGCTAATTCTTTCACATAAACATCATCTTTCTTCTGACAGGTTACGGATACCTCAAACTCGTAAACATGAATAAGGCGGGTTATATGGGTATACATATAATATGTTACCAGTGAAATACGGAGGGCATGCCACACACTATCAAACTCCGGCATAGCATCATAATCCCCGCCCCCATCACGTTTTAGTAATTCTGCCACTAATCGGTTTGCCGTGTCACAGGCATTATCAAAATTAGCAGTTCTTCGAACGACAATGATCGGATTGATATCTGTCGGTAGTTTCGGTATACCATCTGTTTTATCCGTTGTGCGTTGAGACTGTTCGGATGTTCCTTTGAATGTATCATGCAAATTATCATAAATCAGTTTGATGTGCGTATAATCATTGATTTTGCGGTCCCTGGCAATGGCGATTGCCGCACGAAACAATTCTTTGTCATACTTCATATGTAATATTCCTCCGTTTGCTTACGGCGTCTTTAAGATTTCGGCCTCACTTATCTAATATGGGTGACTCATAAAGTTTGGTTTTCTCATCTCACGTTGACTCACTTAAAATCTGCTTTGATTTTCCCTCTATAAAGTCGGTAAACCATTTTTTCAGCGTGACCACGCGCAATCCTTTATGTGTGGCAATTTTCTTCACTTCCGTTAAGGAATCGAATATTACCGGATGAGCGCCGAATTCTATTTTGCACATCCCGCGAAGCACATCATGGTTCAACATTACGGATTCGACAAACGAACGGTCACACTGTACCCGACTGGCATATCGTTTCTGTTTGTTAATGAGTGCATAGCAGATCATCATATTTCCCTCCATACGTCGGTATCCGAATTCTCTCTTTTTTTTATTTGATCACCGTAAATAAGCAAAATTTCTTCCGGGTCAAAATCAACAAGTTTTTGGCAGCCATCAATGTCTTGTAAAGACAATGCCATTTTGCGAATTTTGCGCCCGAGGCCATCACAGCCTCGTTCGGCAATAATCATAATATCATTAAAATCAGTCACCTGTGTATCATACCATTTGGAACCATCCACTATCATTTGACTCAAACCCAAGACTTTACAATCCGAATAAATTTTTTTTAACCTATTCATTTGACCCTCCTTTTCTGTCCGCAAACGTTTGCGGACATATCCTTTTTGTTTTGGGTTTCTCTCGCTGTCTGAAATATATAATAATTCCTTTTAAGGCAATTGTCAAGCATTATTTTTCATATTTTTTTAGTTTTTTTCAAAAGAATTGGGAAAGTGAAGAGGACAGAAGGACATACCTTCCCTTGTCCGTTTCTTTCAATTCACAATATTCGCATCAATTCGATTCACACTCATTCCTATTGACCGCGCATAGCCATTGACACATCGCCTTCCCAGTGTTCCGACAGCATATCAGTTATCTTAACTCTTATTCTGCTATACTTTTTCGGGATTTTGTACTCGCCTTTGACCAGTTTGTTCTTTCCCGGAATGTCGGTGATTTCCGGCCGCAATACATCACCGTCATAATTCCAGTCGACCATGACGGATTCCGTAAGTTCTCGCCAGTCTTCGACATTTTCTTCGAACAGACTTAGTTTTTGTAGAAGATTCATGGGATAAAACTGTTCAATGACCAGTTTACCATTGCTCACAATGACTTTCGCCTCAGAGTCCCGCTTGAATTCGAGATTTGCTTCATCCCGGAGAATTTCCACGTTGTACACGGAAAAGCCGGTGTAATGGATCAAATCATCATCTGAATCGGTATCGATTTGGACCTGGGCGTTTTGCTGTTTCAGATTGGCGGCCACGGACAGGAGGCGCTTTGTGGTTATCTGAATAGCGCCGAGATTGATGTCGGCTCCGATAAAGCGGCGACCGAGTTTCATTGCAACGGCTTGTGTTGTTCCGGACCCCATGAAACAATCCAAGACAAGATCACTTGGGTTGGAAGAGGCCATGATTATACGTTCGAGAAGAGCTTCTGGCTTTTGAGTAGGATAACCGTATAGTTCTGGAGACTGATTATGAATCTTACTAATGTCGAGCCATAAGTCTTGTATAGGCATCCCTTTGTATTCGCTTTCATATTTCTTCAAGCGTGGTACACCGCCATTTTTTGGCCAATGCAGCCTTTTTTCTTTATCATGCTTTTTTAAAGTGGAAAGTGGACATCGCCAGTTTGTTCGTACTCCCTTGTACTCATAGTCATAACCTCCTCCTGTCAATCCCCCTGCCGAGAGACTAAGCCGCTGGTATCTCTCGTTTCTTTCTTTGTCATAACTATCAAAGAAACGGTTAATATATTCTTTATCAGGTTTCTGGAAAAGTTTATTCCATATCCTTTGTTTGTTTTTTCCATAAAATAAAATTATATCATGAATAGCTCCAAATTTTCCTGAATCACTATGACCGAAAGCTCTTTTCCAAATTAATTCATTTAAAAAATTTGAAGGGCCGAAAACTCCATCGACTATTGTTTTTACATAATGGCTTATATTTGGGCCTAAATGAATATATATGCTTCCTTGATCAGATAGCAATTCTCGGCATAATATCAATCGTTCATACATGAACTGCAAATAATCATCGTTTGTCCAGATATCAGTATATTGTTTCTCTTCAAATACCGAATGGTGCTTTCCTTTCAAAATCACTTTCTTTTTATACTCCGCCTTGCTGTTAAACGGAGGATCTATATAAATCAACTGCACTTTTCCCCTGAATTCCTTCATTAGGTGACTCATAACTTGATGATTGTCTCCCCAATATATCCTGTTAAGCCATCCGTCCACAGGTTTCCCGTACGTTTCCTTCAACTGAGCCGGGTAAAACTGGGTGGACCGGAAAGGACGTTTCCCCTGCCATCTGAGTTCAGGATATCCCCTGATAGGTTCGTCCTCAAATTCATACTTTTGTTTATTCACAGCGCTATCTCCCAACAGGAAAAATCGATTCAAAATATCATATAATTTTAGTCCCCGTTTGGTAGGGGGGACATGAAAAATCCGAATACATGGTGAAAATATGGTAAGGAATGTAATATCCGCTTTTCGTGTGACAAGCAAAAAGTTTTCGACCATTCTTTTCTCCTCACCGTGTGACAAATACGTTTTTGACATCACGGTTCGACCGGGGACTGTTTTGCGTGAACAGTTTGGGTTCGTCCGAGTTTGGTTTTAAATTTCCCCGGTCTTGCCGTTATTTATGTTGCATGGCATCCCCCCTTTCTCTGGTTTGATTCGTAAAGTTTGCACCGAGTCAGCACGGTTACGTGTTGGTTGTTCATATACCTGTCTGTGACATGATTCCTTACGGTGCCGTCAAGGGTCACCTCGTCTTCTGTTTCCAACCCGGCGTATTTACTCGAAAACCACTTAAACAGGTTTCCGGTTTCATCCGAAAATGTGTAAAGATAGGTGGGGCCGTATGCACCGTCAAAAGCCCTTACACCTTTAACCATCAGTTGCAAATCTCTTAGCCGTTCTTTTGGTTTGCCCACAAATTCGGAAGTATTGTCCGATTCCGCCCTCATTTTTTCCTCATGCCGAAGCCACACACTTGGCATGGAAACCACATATCCTGAATATTTTTTCGGCACACTGCCCATTTCCAGAATATTTCTGATATTATGAAGGTAGCTGTTATTCGCGTCCTCGGTGATTGATTCAAAATAACCAATCACCGTATCAATTTTGTCCGAGTATTTCTTTGCTCTTTCAGAGATATCGGAAAACTCGGACCTTTCCTGTTCTGTCGTTCCGCGTCTGTCCAATGATTGGCCGATATGACTGTTTACCCTGTCTCGTGTCGGCCTTTTGTCGGGGTCCGATGCCCTGACATAGCCGTATTTGTCGATTACGCCGAATGAAACCGACAAATATTTTATAAGACCGAAAGAGACATCACCTCGGTTGTAAGATGATCCGTAATCATCGTCATCGGGCAAACCAAAGTCACGAAGATCAAACTTGAACGCCGCTGCCTCGATTAGCAGCGCGGGATCGTGTCCAAGGAAATCCCGGAGACATTGTTTGCCTACCATAATCTGCTTTCCGGTTTCCGTATTTTCCAACACATAGGCATAGCGGCGGCGGCGGCGGTTGGTGCCGCAATGGTCACAAACAATCTTTGCCGGCATTTCCAGGAGTGCTTCTTTGGGGACGTTGTTTGCAAAAATTTTGTCCTCGACATTTTCCAACGCCGAAACCAATTTATAACCGGAAATACACAGTTCGGCTTCCCACGTAATTTTCACGAACACTTCACGGATCGTAACGAATTCACGGATAGCGGTATGATCATCCCCGTCATCACTTGTGGGAAGATTGATTTCACTTGTTTCAACCTCGCCAACTTCGATTTTGACCGTTGATATTCCCTTTTTGGTGAATCGCCTATTCAGGGTTTTGACTGACTTTTGGAAATCAGCCAATCTGTTTTCCAGTATGTATCCGCTTTCCTCAAATATGGTCATTGATTTTCCCCTCCCTAATAATGGTTATTGACCATACGTCTCCGGCATATTGGAATACGATATACCCGTTACGGTCAAGCCTTTCAAGATATTGCATGATATCCAACCGCCTATTTGCTTTGTCTGCGGATACGTTAAGAACGCTATCCCATATGTCGGATGTTCTTATCATCCCGCCGACATATTCCGGTCCCAGATCACGGACCATATCCAAAAATATTTCATACAATTCCGCAGTGGAAAGACGTTGGTAACAATCCCGAACAAGATTCCCGTACCATCGTCCGGTGTCACTATGGATCATCCAACCAAAATCTATGACCCTGGTTTTAACATGGGCCGGATGACGACGCATATCAAGAGGTTTTCCGGTAACATAACTTGTATGGATGTCCCTCAGAATTTTTCCAATAGCGGATTGCTTTTTCATTGTCTTTCTCCCGTGGTTGTCGGTTTCTCTCGCTGTCTGGAATATATAATAATTCCTTTTAAGGCAATTGTCAAGTATTATTTTTCATATTTTTATTTTTTTTACACGGATGTACACCATCAAAATAACGCTCTCTCGCAAATATTCGGTTATATGAAAAATAATACTTGACAATTGCCTTAAAAGGAATTATTATATACTCAGAACATGGGGAAAACACTTAACCACAAGGGGGCCGACACATGGACATGGGAGGTAAAGCTGTGAAAATATATAACGGGAAAAAAATAGCATATTATCTAAAATGTGGGAGTGGTTTATATTCTCGAAATTCGGCAATTGTAAAAAGATCATTTTTCTCGTTGTGCGAAGGGGAAGAAAGGGAATTATTTGAAACCAGGTGCGGGCGGGTATTTGATCGGGAATTTGGGTGGCTATTGGAATGGGGCGGAGCTGCAAATCAATACAAAAAATCCCGCCGCACGGGTTGGCTTGAATTCTGACAAAAAAGGAGAGTCAAATGGAAAATGCCCAAAAAGTAACGGCGTATTGTATCGGAGGACCGAAGCACGGAGAAAAGATTACGGTAATAGGGCGATTTTTTGTAGCCGCATGGCCTGATACGGAATTTTCATTGCGTTTCCCCCAAGGCTTGACAATCAAACCACCTGAAATATACGATTACATGCTTTTCGATTATCAGTTTGGTCATGAAAAATTCTCATTTTTTATGGCTCATAGTGACGTTGATGCTGTTGAAAAATTTCTGAGCAAAAAAATGTGTGCAAACCTTGCACCGGATTACTGGTGTAATTTTTTTCAACACTATTGCCATTACAGATGCTTTTCTCTTGACCACACATATCCGTGTTTTGCCAGAAAACTCACCTGTGGCGTGGACGGATGCGGGCATACTATCGGGGGAGAATAGCGCATTGGATATATAAAAATAAGAGAGCGATGCGCCATACTTGCCGAACAGATAAAACACATGTCAATATAACCCCGCAAACGTTTGCGGACAAAGTAGCCCGCTTCGAGCGGGCTGGAACGAATTTCTGTCGGAATGGCCCCCTGACCGTGTGGCCAGGATGGCCTTGGACGGTTATCATGTAAAAAAAATAAAAAATATGAAAAATAATGCTTGACAATTTCCTTAAAAGGAATTATTATATATTTCAGTAACGGGGAAACACACTAACCAAAAAGGGGGTCGACATGACAAACGCAACCGAAACAAAAATCTACGGGATAGAAAATTTTGAAGAAACCCTGAGATTGAGAGAAATCATCAACACCCTGGAAAGCAGACTTGCCGAAGTTAAAAAAATGTCGGCCAAAGAAGCAGTGGCAAAGTTTGGTCACTTGTTCCCCGGAGTAATTGGCCAGACCAAGGCATCTATCATACGAAACACGCAGCACAGCCTTGATTTTCACAGAAATGAATTGGCAGGGTATGAAATCACCTTGGACAAGGAAGATTTGGAGGAAAGACAGGATATGACCGGTGTTAACCCGATTGACATTTTGTTTGGCAGAGTATAATTTTGCCGTCATGGCCAGACGGGCAAGCTGGGCGGAATGTCTCAGCGAATCAACAGAAAAATCCGCAAACGTTTGCGGATGACACCCTTGGATTTACCCTGACAGAAAAGGAGGTATCATGAGATACGAATTCACAAAATTGGGCTACAGCTATTTTGCAGCGGAAGAAATTTCGGACGATCCCGTTCTCGCCAACGTTGCGGAAAACATCGGAGTGAAAGAAGACGAATTTGATATCGAAATAGACAAACATTGTGATAATGGATATTTTGACTTTCCAAGCCGTATTTATCACACATTTAGAATATTGTTCCCATTAAATATCGAAAAGGAAATTGATGAGCTTGAAGAACAATTTGCTGAAATAATAAAAGAACATTTGAAAGCGTAATTTTTAACTTTTTAATAGTCTTCTTTTGTGATAATATAAATAATAGGATAAGGACACCGGATTATCGGTGTTGTCGATTTGACCACTACTATTGTGATTCCGGATGCTTTTCCCTCAACCACACAGATCCGTGTTTCGTCAGAAAATTTACCTGTAGCGCGGACGGATGCGGGGATACCATCGGGGAAGACAACGATCTTCTAAGATCGTGGTCGCAGGATAAAAAACTTGGCATGATATTTTGTCACCGGCACACATGGCTTCTGGGTTGAATAAAAATATGGGGGCAACAATAATATGCATACAGAACAGATCGCTACCAGCTTTTAAAAAACCAATCATTTGGGAAAAATATAAAATCAGGTACGATAACGGAGATGAAAGCGGATGGTTATCTGAAAGCGATCTAAGCACAGAATAATATTCGGCAATTCAAGAACAATACCGAATATTATTCTGCGTATGTATAATGCAATTTGCCGAACATTGTTCTGTTAAACCAGTCATTGGCAGAATAATGTTCGGTTCCCATTTCTCCCGTGTTTCCCGTTTCCAATTCACTCCGAAATCAGGTAAAAAATGACGCAAAACAGCGGGTTACCACAAGGTGATTTTGCGACAACCCCTGTAGACTCAAAATTTTCGATTTGTAATCATATCAATACGTTCTGGAAGTTAGCCATAACTTGAAAAAAGTAGCGGGTTTTGACGCAATATGACGCAAAACAACGGGATTTCACCATGTACTCGAATTCGTAACCCATTGATATTACTGAATAAGTGAAAAGCAGGAGCAATACCAAATAGGGTATGGATCAATTCCCAATATTCCAATGGAAAAATAAGGAAATAACCGGCGGAGATAGGGAAAATAGCAAGAAAATCCGGCAAAATCAGCCAAAAAATGCGAAAAAACACCCCGATTTCCCCCGATTTATGACGCAAAACAGCAAAATATGGCAGAAAGCAAGACGACCTTCCCTGCGTCTCAGAAATTTTCGATCTGCAATTATATCAGTCAGTTACGAGAATTGTAAAAATTAGTGCCAAGATCAAGTTCATGACGCAAAATGACACAAGCGATTTTCCCGGTTTCAGGCGGAAACCATACGGAAAAAATGGGATGATTGCGTCAATTCCGGGAAGGGCAATACCCCGCCACCGCATACGGATACCGCAATTGAAAGATTGTCAACTTGAAGATTGCCATAAATCGTAACATATTGACATCACAATTGAAAGTATACTACACTGGGCTGGCAACACCGGGTATGCCTGAGATTTTCGCATCGTGATCCATGACGCAATTGCCTTAAAACGCATGACGCAAGCACGATTTCACGCTAAAGCGCGTCATTTTACGTGTACATTTGTGTAAAATATAACCCAATATAATCATATTGGGTTGTTTTCGGTTATTTTGTACACGATTCGCATGTTCTTCCAGGTTGGCTAAGCTAGGTTGGCTAACGTAAACCCTTGATACTCTAGGTTTGAGCGGTAAGGCTTTTTTCAACAAATGTTTCAACAAATGTTTCAACAAATGTTTCAACAAATGTTTACAAATGTTTCAATGTTTAATGCTCAATGTGAAACAGATGTTCCACGACATACAGTCGGTTCCCGCTATGCTGTATGGTGGATCGATCCCGTGATTACATACTGTCTGTTGCTTGTTGCTATTGTTCCGTATATAATATATGTTCTGTGAATTTGTAAAGGATGTGTGTAATTGCCAGTTGTTGTTATCGACCCCACGATTTCTTATTGTTCTTCTTATTACCTGTTGTCTGTTAGTTTCCCGACTCCCACGACCACAGCATTGATGCTTACGTTATTACTGCGCTATGCTTGTATTGCTGGTGTTACGCTTGTCTCCCTGCCACGATTATGCATTATTACTCATGCTCATACTATGTATATCGTTATTTCCTTTGCTTACGTATGGATTTCTAATTCCGGATTTCGACCCCCCACGATTTTATCTCGGCCAACCATGATTCTGTTTCTGCCCGCCACATCCTGGTTCCGCACCAACGGACATCGGACAAGCATGGTATCCGCACACACAAATCGGATTGTGCATAGCGTTTCCAGACTTCCCACATGTCCGCAAACGTTTGCGGATAACAATCCTTGTGATATCAATACGTTACACATATCTGCAACTACAGTTGCAGATTGCCTGTGCCGTGTGCCTTCCGTGTTACACGTATGCCCCACATCGTGCCGAAAGTGGCATGGCCAGGGTGTGGTATTATCCGACAGTGTACATCCGTGTAAAGTTTGTTCGATGTGAAAATAATGCTTGACAATTTCCTTATAAGGCATTACTGATATTAATCAGTAACGGGGAAAACACTAAAGCAATAGAGGGAAAGATGTTCATAATAAAGCACAGTGAAAAATTTTTCGACGGAAATCGATGGACGGATGAGTATCCGGAATGGACGAAATAACCAAAATAAAAACAGGTACTCATTAGTGTACATCCGTGTAAAAAAAATAAAAATATGAAAAATAATACTTGACAATTGCCTTAAAAGGAATTATTATATATTCCAGACAGCGAGAGAAACCCAAACCAAAAAGGAGCCAAGCCATGACAACAACGAAGCAAATCAGAAAAGAAATGAAACAAACATTGGGATACAATACAAAGCAAGTTAGCGTCAGAGACATGGATGGACTGATCCTGTTTACGGTTCGTGACAGAGCTGTAAATTTCAGGGATGTGGAAGAATTCGCAACTAATTTTGAAGTACTCAAACGTGACCATGCAACTGGCGACGTACTACGCTACGGAGCAAACACATTTGTCCAAGTTCGTCTTTCTGACGAATTGCAGGATGAGGCAAGTTGCAAATATCTTGATATTATCCGAAATGGCACGGCTAATGCCGAAGAGGATGAAATGGTACGTGTGTCGATTGAGGGTGAACGTTGGTTGGTTGGAAGGTCACGGGACGGCAGCATTAAGTTGGACATGCCAGTCAATGATGTGTACCCGCAAGAGTTTGTAAACGCATACCATGTTTCGGATTTCATTTACAAGGAAAATATGGGCAAGCCTGTTGATTCAAAACCCACACATATTGAAACAAATATTGCTGGAAATAACATGGTCCTAATATAGTACAATCAAACGTCCGCAACCAGCCCGCTTCGGCGGGCATGCAACGAAAAGAATATGTGTTTGACGCAATGCCATTATGAAGCAGAATACGCAAAAGAAAGGGGAAACAAATGTTTATAATAAAATACGAGGAAAAATTTTTTGACGGGAATAAGTTTGTTAGTGAATATCCTGACGCCATGATATGGGAAGAACAGGAGGAAGCTGAAAGATGCTGCATTACAAACGGCGGCACTGTGGTCGAAAATTATGGCTACGAGGATGAGAGAATCGTGTTCGATTCTGAATGTGATTTACTATAATAACAACGAAAGAGACTGCAAGAGCATGAAAAACAAAAAGGAAAAAAATGAAACAGCGTGGCGATTGAACGGCAAAACCGACTTTACTGTGTATCATAAAAAGGAGATTAACAAATGACTTATCAAGACATTTTGGATGGAACAATTAAACAAAATTCAGTTGTTATGATTAAAAATGACATACAAGGTCAGATTATAGGGGCTTGTGAGGAACATGCTGTCATACAGGTTCCGAACGAAGAGTATTCGAGGAAGGTGCCATGGCATGATTTGGAAGAAGGAAATGATCTTCTATTTTTGATACGGTTAATGGTGAAATAAACCAAATACCAATTTAAAAGCGAATAGCAGTATTACTTACCCCCGGTCAAACCGGGGGTAAAACACTGGATTAAGTCCGCAAACGTTTGCGGACCAGACAAGATATTCCATGCCAGAATCGCCGCCTGCGGAACCTGCCCGTCACCGATAGCTTTGACGCGATTTCTTCTGTTTTCTTTTTTGTACGTGATTGGCTTAATATTAGGCCACATGTTTATCGGGAGCCACACAAGTTTATTCAGCGTTCTGACATCGGACCATCCCACCGGCCATCCCATGAACCATTCCACCCAGTCGGGATTTAGAAAACCGGTGTGTTTCGGATTCGCATGACTTCCCGAAGCATTATTTTTTGCATCCTGTACCGTCGATGTGTGGAGCAGTCGTTTAATTGCCGTGGCCAATCCGTCCCCCGAATGTTTGGACGCGCCTTTTCGGTTGTAGTTGCCGTTTACCGTCGGTGTGGGAAGCAAAAATCCAGATTCTTTTCCTGATATGCCACGCGCCAACGTCGGCAGCGGATATAATACCCCACGTCGCATCATACCCCATTTCGAAAAGCGAACCAAGGACGTACTCGAATCCGCGAGTAAGGAGCATTGGGCTGTTTTCAATGAATACGTATCGGGGTCGAATGATGCGTATGGCATCGGCCATTGCAAACCAGAGAGATGATTTTTTACCGGTAATACCTTTGCCTTTTCCGGCAACGGAGATGTCCTGGCAGGGGAATCCGCCGCTAATGATATCAACCATTCCCTGATAGCTTGCGGCGTACCCTTCACTAACGAATGCTTTGATATCACCGAAGATCGGTGCCTTTGGCAAGAAACCGTCAATAATCCTTTGCCTGATAACTCGCTGCCGATAGTCGTTGTTTTCGACATAACCTACTGGCTCCCATCCGAGCTTCATGCCAGCAAGCAGCCCGCCGCCGGCCCCCGTGAAAAGCGAAAGCTCTCTCATCCTTCAAGCCCGCCGCTGAATTTGGCCGGTTCCTGCTGATCTCGAAGCATATATCATAGTATAAAATTGCTCCCCCAATTCATACCGTTCCATCAATCCTCCGCATTCGGTATTGTCACATTTTTTATACCGTCCGGGGGGCCTGGGGTTAAAAAGGATGAATGAGTGTGTCATCCCGCATTTCTTACACTTCCACGACCATGCACGTGTCATAACAATTATCCTTCTATCTTGTCAAAGCAACTCGCCCCGCAATCGTAATACCGAATATTTCCCTTTGGGTACGGAAGCGGGGTCACCTTCAACCGTCGCACCGTTCGCTTCCGTTCCCGTTTTGACGAGGCCAAAACAAAAATATAGCGGTGTTTGTGGAACCGTTCGTCACTCACACGAATATCCAGACCCATGGATTTTAATTTTTGCACCCCGGATGTCCCGTATCTTGCCACCAAAGATCGTCGGTGAACCCGTTTTCCGTCGATAAATATCTTAAGCTCGTTGGACGCTTTCCCAGTATAAATCCAGTTAGTCGCCTGATATACGTATCCCACATGACCCGCCCCGGAATCCGCATAGGATACGACCACAACCACCTTCGGATAATCCTGTTTCAATCGCTTCAAACTCATTGACACGCACTTGGATTCACTGTTTTTCGGCAATCGGTCATGTGTAAACAATCTCTGCAATTCCAAAAATTCCGAGTAAATCCCGTTTTCCAAAATGCTGTTTGGGAGGTGCCGCCCCACGGGAGGCGTATAGGAAACAATCGCGGATAGTCGGTTTTCCACATAAAATCCGTGCGCACAAACAATATTTCCGCACGTATGCGTATAATGCCATCGACGCATAAAAAGTTTTGCGCTTGTCGGCTTCATGTGTCTAAGTTCAAAGTTCGGTATCATACACACCCCTCCTAATATAAAAAAGCGGGGAGCCACCCGGCCCCCCGCCACCGAGGGAATAGGGAAACAGTCGGAACAAGGAAAAAATTGTTATTGTCAAGCCAAGCCATTGACGATTATGCTTTGTTCTTCCTGTTTCCTGATATCCCAGATTAGCACATACATAGGGATATTGTCAAGCATCAAGATCAATATTCCTTTTTAGCTCATGTTGTTGGCGGATTGGGTCGATATTGTCATTCATTGGCTTTTTCTCCCCACTGACACAACCACACAGGAATGTTATAACCACCACGACAAATATAAGTTTGATACGTTTCACTCTCCCCCCTGTTAGGTATTCACCTTCATTTTCATGCATTCATTGCAAATCAGAATAGGTTGGAACGGACCCTCGGCCCGTTGCGAATTGTCCGAATCCGTCACGATGTCCGTATGCCACAATTTTTTTAGTTTCGACTTTTCCACCCATTTATGGCATACACCACACATTACTTTTTTTCCTTTCCCCCAAAACACAATACCCTCCTCTGCTTATTGTACACTACCCGTTCCGGTCGTCAAAATACATATGTGCAAATATTTTGCGGCTTCCCGTTTCAAACAATGGATTCTAATTGATTGCGTCAAACGGAATGTCATTTTGACGTAACCACCACCGTGCCTGATTCAACGTATCCCCGTGCCGACAGGTCCAAATGATAACAAAATTGGACAAATCTTCATATAATTCCTTTATTTTGCGCACATTTTCAGTGATGGGGTCACCAATATCAGGATAGTCATTCTCTGCCAACCATCCGTCAAAGTCTGCGGCATGTACCCGATACCGTACCGGAGGGGTACGGATTTCCGAAAATCCCTCTGATATATCCGGGGCTTCAATTCTGCATTAGCATGAAGGGGTCAATATTCATGCGTTCTGCCATCTGTAACGCGATGAACGCGTTTTCCGGCTTTCTGAAATGTGCCGGAACAATATCGCTTGCCGCATAATATTTTGCGATTTCGAAGCTCATCTGTCCTCCAATATCAGTCGGAAAATTTCCGACAATAATTTTCCAATATCCTCTTCAAGATTTTCGATAATTTCCCGACGGGAATTATCGGGGAGCGCTTGCCAGATTGCCACTACGATTTTCACAATGTCCATTTTCATCCCTTTCTTGTAAGCAGTTTTCGCACAGCGGACTATGGTCAATAATTTCCATAGCCCGCCCGCACCTGAAACAATCACCTATCACTGAACCGCATGAACAGCGGATGTGCGCTTTCATATTCGGAAAGGTGCGTCCGCATCGTGGGCATATTTTCGAGATGTTCATATTCCCACACACACATTCACAATTTTTACAGGACCTCCGCATATCGGGCATTTCCCGTCATCATCACTTTTTACAATCGCGTCTTGTTCGTGCCACAGACACGCTTTTGCCACAGCTTCACGCAGATGGGAACATTTTCGACACATAGGTTGATTTCATCACAGACAATCAACACATCATGTTCTTTTTCTATGTTGTCGAAATTGTTTCTGCGTCTCTCCATTTCCCCGAACTCTCGCCAAAGCTTGATACCATAGCGATTACAACCGCCCCCATACGCGAAGCCGCGACAATCAAGCCTTTACACGAGTGATTCATTCGCATTCTTTCTTCCTCCCATGTATCACGTCGTGACACTCAACACACAGAGCAATGCAGTTTCCGCTGTCAAAAAACCTTTCCGGGTTGGTCCGTGTTGGCAATATGTGATGCACGATACGTGCCAATCCGGCGCATTGCTGACACTTATACATGTCGCGTAGCATGACATGCCTTGATACACGTTTCCACTCCCTTGAATGATACAGCTTTTCAATGTCTCCGCCAACGCCTGTTGAACATGAATCACATATTCTGTTCACGCTCATTGTCCGTTTCCCACACTTCGAGCAAGGCCTTCCGGTGTGGTGGACGGCACGGGTAGCGCCGGGTGAGTGGTGTGTACGGTTGGTGTGCATGGTGCTCATCATAATTCTTCGATTCTTGCATTTTTAAACTGTCTGTATTCTCTGGCTTTTGTCAGAGCCTTTTCGGCACTTCCAATATCTTTAAATCGTTCAGCGTTGTGTTTTCTCAGCGTTCGACCGGGATCGCCTTCCCATTGAGCAAGCCATACACCATTTGACAAACTTCCTCCATCTTCCAGTCTTACTATATACATGCTACCTCCTCATAAATCCTTGCTTATCAGGTCAAGAGTGTAAGTGGACATCGCTTTCGCTTCGTCCTCTCTGAATGATTTCCGATCTGCTTTTTTCTCTCCACATCACGACCGTCAACATGCAGCGTGGCTCCTGTCTGTGTTTTCTCCATGATAAGCCAACCGTCCGCCGCGCCTGTTATGCCGGCAGTCCCTGAAACCGAATCAACAATGTCCTCGGCGTAGCTCTTTCTTACGTGATGAATGACAAGCAACGATATTCCGAAATAGTCCGCCAATTCCTTCAATTTCGCTATGTGCTCGTAATCCCGATCATATATATTATTATCCTTCCCGTTCTGCGCCGGCCGGAACTTCGCCAGTGTGTCAATGATTGCAAGCCTCGGGTTTTTTAATTGCTTGATTATAAATCCGAGTGCGTTTACCCCTCCGGCGCCCATCCTTGGAAAGCCGTATTCTTTTTCGGATCGTATCTGTCGTACAAGCCTCCGGCAACACCCGTCTGAATCGCATCCATACTAATAACCGCATACCCACGATTGGCAAACTTTCTCGCCAATACGGACTTTCCGCTACAAATATTCCCCACCATCATGATAATGTCGCTCATTTTCCACAATCCTCTGCAAAATCAAACATGTTTATAACCGTACCGTCAGTATGCACCACCCTGACAGGGTTCTTTTCCACATCAGTATGCAAGCATTCGATACATCCGTAACCGGCCATACCACCTTTGCCGATTTTCCGCCAGTCATCCGTACGTGCAACATGTCCGCATACCGGACATTCGAATGACCACGCATCCGGATTCCCACCGAACAGCCTTTCTGCCTCCGTTCGCCATTCAAGAAACGTCATAGATACTTTTGATCTCATTTTCAATTCCCCCGTTTGACCGATAATTGGAACACGTCCGACACGGATTGTCGTTCCGATGGATATTTCGCTTTGCCCACGAAAACACGCAATTCCCATAGGATACGCAATCCCATTTCCGTTCCCCGTGGCTGATTTCACTTTTGATCAGTTCCAGTACTTCGTATGGATCATAGAACCATTGTCGGCCGACTTTTATTCTGTGCAGTTTTCCTTTTTTGGCATTTTTGGCAAACCATGTTTTGGACTTGTCGTGCAATGCCACCAATTCCGTTGTCGAAGCCATGTTGCTGATATCATCATGCATATGCACCCCTCTGCAATTGAAAGCAAAGGGGAACGAGACAACCCGCCCCCCCCCTTTACGCGAAACCCTGAATTCTGAATTTTATAACTCACCTATTGACCGTACCAGATGACCATCCGGCAAAATAGTAGTCACACGACGCACCCCTTTTGTTCATGTTAACGTTATATGATATATATGATCATATTACTGCCTTATAGTGAATTTGTCAAGAGTATTTTACGCCGGATCGGGAAATCCGATTTTACCGGTTTGCAGATTGGCGGCTTTTCGGGCTTTCTTCGTTTAATCTCCATGGATATCATATCTTTGACAGTTCCTATGTCCGTAACTGACGCACGGGCGGTAACATCGGATAGTATCGTGTTCCCCATGGCAATAATTGTTTTGTAATGGTCCCACACCTCATACAGGGAACACCGAGTGCATTGTGTATAGTTAACAATTCTGTCAATTTCTTCCGACCCCAATCCATACGCATGCATTTCCGTTATGATATACATTTCCATTTTGACTGAACCATCATACTCATACGCCATGGCCACATCTCCTAACCTTTCATTAATGCGTTACACTCCCAATTTTGATACAACAGATTATTACACCATTCTTTTATTACGATCCCCACATATCCCTCCTGTCAGATTCGCTAATAAAAAAAACAAAAAAACAACGATGTCGATCCGGATTAACCATGCGAATAAAATCCGAAACGTCATCCTTGATAAAATCCCACAACCTTTTACTGACACACCCATCCCTGTAGAAATATTCCGCCGCTTCGTAAACTGTCATAATCGGTATACTTCCATCGCAGTATAATTTTGCCGATTCGCACCTCTGCCCACTTTATCACTTTACCCCTCATCTCACTTGTATTTAATTGGGTGACTCACTGACCACGATTTACCATTCTTCCCTGGAATTTATCACTATCCTCATCCACAATGCGTAGAAGAATGTCATGTTTTTTCACGGTTACATCAATTTCCCGGACATAATTTTAGTTGGTCGCGTTTATAATTTTCCCATGCCTTCCCAACATCAGGTTGTTTGAATATGGATGAAATAACAGAGGTACCCACGGCATAACTCGTCATTTCGCCCAATATGGTCCCGTACTTCTGCGGATAGCTAAATCCCTTTTTCCATATTTTGCCGGTTCCGGAACATTTCACGCTTATCCGAAACACATCACACATGGTATAGATACGGTGGACACCGACCGGAATATCATCAAAATAAACATAACCGTTGTTCTCAGATGCGAGTATTTCCGTTCCGTCCCACAACCCCAATACAATATCGCTGACAATGGCACCACTATCCTCATCCACAATACATAGCATAATATCATGTTTTTTCATGGTTACATCAGCTTTCCGGACATAATTTTTCCATAGGTGGCTTCGTCCAAACTGGCAATGTGTCGCAGACCGGCAAGGATGGACAATATGCGAAAATCCGCGTCTTTCGGGAATTCCACCCCCATGCTTTTGGCGTAGGTATCCGCCATGCTCGCCAAATCCTCCTTGGATTTGCAGTGGTACAAGTCCAATTCGTTTTTATTATCCATCCCCGCCAGCAACGTCTTACCACTTTTTCCGGCGATTTGGGATATTTCATGCGCCACGCGGGTCAACAGGCCGTTATACCCTGGTCGGTTATGTTTGTTCGTTGGCATGTTTGTTTTCCTTTTCCCATTTCTTTTCTTTGGACTCCCCCCGCCGTTTGCGGATGTTCCACAATTTGCGGAGAGGGTTTTTGTAGCTTGTGATTGTTTTGCCGTACACAATGCCTTTTCTTATGATTCCCACATATCCCTCCGATTAGGTTTGTGTATCACTCGTTTTTGATGGGTGTCTAACTGACCGCGATTTACCACTCTTCCCTGGAATTCATCACATGAACGGTTGCGCTAATCAACATCTTGAACAGAATACCGTCAGCCAATTCCAACCAAAAATTATCAAATTCGCACAATGCGTCCAACGTCTCCACTGCGGCATTAAGTTTTTCATCGGAGGTATTCGTGTCGGATTGTTCCTCCACTGCCCTAACCACCAATTCGGTCACCCGCCACACATCCGCAATACGGGCAATCAGGCCGTTGCTCCCGTCAATCCCTTTGATTGAGTCGAGCAAATCTCCGATACCTTCATAGGCTTCGACTGCTTTTCTGATATCCTCGTTTTTCATGATGCCTCCTTTTTGGGTTCTTCTTTCAAATCAATGTTTCGGATAATGTTCACCTGGGCGCACTCCCACCCGATCCAACTGAAAAATATTTCCTCGTCCACGGTAGCCGTAGCATCCCCGTCAGGCAACACATAGGCAAAAAATCCGTCCAAATTTTCCCGGTGAATTCGTGCCAGCACACTACCCGTGGCTGTGCCAATCCGCAAGGTGGACTTCACCCCCAAACCCATCCTTCTATAGGCGGATTGTCCAATACGTCGTCTTATAAAGTTATGGAACCGCATCACCAGATAGGTGGCAATCGCCAACGCCGCCAACGGGGATGCCACCGCAACAATAATTTTTGCTATCAGCCCCATCAATCCTTGCAAATCCCCGGCCTGTTCGGATACCATGCCAGATATGTCCGTATCCGTTGCCGCATAGGCCACAAATGACCCAAGCACGATTACCACCAATACCACTGCCAACATTTTTTTCATTTTTTACGCTCCTCTCTGTCAAATTCACCTGTTTTGTTTGGAAAAGGGCATGCCCACCTGTTTTGAAAATTGTTCGGAATTGCAAAAAAGGTCATGGGATATTTGGTGTTTGACTTTGATGCGACTGCAATAGAAAGAGGAAATCGCCTTGTCAATAAATTTTTCTAATATTCTCACCACATGCCCCTTAGTCCGTTTCATACATTTTTGGACGGTTTAATAATTGCGAATCCGCAAACGTTTGCGGACGGTTACCACACGCTCCCCTTGTCTTTTTTGACCTTCCCATCCTGTGTAATCCGATAAATCCCATGGTGGGTCCGGATTAACACATCCTCTCCCTCTTGCCAGACATCGAAATTCACGGGCAAATTGTTGCTTCGGTAGGTGTTCGGGGCCAAACTCTTTCCGTCATAGCTCAGAATCGACCGCATACTGTCCACGGCCACCCGTGCCGCCGCCAACACTTCCAATGAGGATTTAAGGGCATCATTGGTCACGGCCACACTGGTCTGCATTTTTGTCGTGTTGTCTCCCTCTCCGCATTTCACTTGAGTGGTACGTTCGTTGGTCCGCCACAATCCCGCCGATACCCCCAATGCGCCACTTCGTGTGGTACAAGCGGACAGACCAAACAGCAAGATAACCACGATACAGACATTCATTATGTTTTTTTTCATCAAAGCACATCTCTCCTTCATTTTGTTGGGACGATTACCACGGTCATATTATATGGGTCCGGGTATGCTTGGCAATCACTCAGATCGGCTCCCGTAATCGCACAGGCGTCTTTAAAATTTCGGTATTCTTCCACCGGAATCTCAAGTATCTCCCCCTTTTCCAATGCCTCTTCTATGTCAAAGATGTCTTTCGGATCAAATGGTTCCGTATTATTCATTATCGCCCACTTTCTTGTATCTTCTTTTTTGATTATTCCGAAGCACCTACGATTGAGAATAGGTGCAAAGAATGTGAAAGGTTGTCAAACAACGTTCTTATGTATAATACCCATTTTCCGGCTCAATAATTTTTCCAACTCTTGGGTGTTTTCCGTTTATGGAATACGGCCCGTCGTATTCCATATCCTCTTCTATCATTCCATCCGGATACAGTTTCTTTATTTCTTCGATAATTTCTGGTGACAAGCCACAGTAGGATTGGTTTTCATGAGTCGTCAAAGACCCGTCCGGATGGCGAATAAACACCATATCCGACCCGAACGCCCCGGCTTTTTTTCTGACTTGAACAACGTATCCGACGTATTTTTCCCAAACAATATTCCCTTTCGTATTTCCAACTTGCAATCCTGTTACTACCATCTGGTATGGCTCAGGATGGTCATGGATCATCCTTCTTTTCCACTCACATGCTTTCACAATATCCCTCAGTGTCATTGTTCTAATTCCTTTCACCTACGTTTCGTCTGTCCACTATAGAATACGTCTGATTTTCCGCCGACCCCTTAACTTACGCGTGGGTCGGCGCGAAATCGGTCGGTTTCCCCGTGGTCGTCGTTGTCTCATATCCTTGACCGCCTCTTTTCGGAATAGAATATGGGTCGTACCACATACGCCATCCGCCAAATCCTTCGAACCGCCACGGGGATGGTCAATACTCCCGTCCGGTTTTCGAATCAGTTCGGTCAGTTCTTTTTGTACCAACGGAATACGCGGCAGCCACACCCGTGTATCTTTCAGCGCGTATTTCAAATCCAAATATTTCACCGCTCCCTTTGTTCCGTCTACGGAGAGGGGACCGGATCGAATCCCCGCCCGCCTAAACCCCTGAATCATATTCGCGCTTTGATAAGTATCCGCAGTGGCCCACTGAATATTAACATGCCGTTTCAGGAACAACACCAGATCACGCACGGTGTCAAAGTCCACTTCGTCGTTGTGTGGCGCGGCAATCCCCATCAATCCGTCAATCATAAAAATAGGTAATCGGATAGGTTGGCCGGATGTGATACGCTGATGCATTTCCGCCAATTCTTGTTCATGGGGTTCGAATTCATATGGAGGAGCACTGAATTGACTAAATACATATCCGACAATCCGCCCCACACTGAGGCCGAACACATCCCCCGTCAGTCCGGGGTCGCCATGGATTGCGAATACCTGGGCGGGATCAAGGATAAAATCACGAATGTATTCCAAATCCACAATCTCCGAAAAATCCGGTCGGTCCATGTCCAATATCTGAGAAAAGTCCACGATGGGATACCGGAACAACGTGCGACCCCCGGTCGCTTCCTCGTATTTTTGAAAACACTCCTCAATCTGTTCACGGAATGGGATGAATTTGTTTTTTCCCGCCACCGCACGACCCCCCAGGTCACGCATGGACCCTTCCGGATCGGTTTCGAATTGTTTCCGGTATTCCACCGGCACCTCCACCACGTCGTCCGGGTCCACTGCTTCCTCCTTGGAATTGACAATGCGGGTTCGTTTTCGGGTATTCCCAACCTCCACCAAGAACTTTTCACCGCAATACTTTTCGGCGGGAACCGATTCCCATTGCGCCAGACTCATCACAAAAATACTATCGTCGGTTTGCGCTTCCTCGATTTTTCGGGAAATGAAATCCCCCTCGTAATTGGTGGAAGAAATCAGAATCAGCTTTCCGGGTATTTTTCCGAATTCCTGGAACCGTGCGTACATTCGCCGGATCAGGTGGTTGTACAACACTTGCGCTTGGTCATATTCACTCTCATTGCTAAACCGTACATGCATACTGTCCGTGGTGCGTGTCATGAAATTCATTTCGTCAATGGACGCGCTCCAAACATTCATCCCGAGCGCGGCGGTTTCGTTACCTCCGACAGGGAGCACGGATATCTGATTCGGAAACCGCATTTCGGATTTGACATTTTTGTCATACGGAAACAGCTTGGTGAAATAGGGGGACCGTGCCAATTTGCTTGCAAACTGATCAAAAATGACCTTCTTCGCCAGCTTTTCACTTTTCGACTGCATGATAAAAATCATGGAGGAACCGGGGGCCAAGCCGAATTCAAGTTGCGGGTCGTGGTAACAACTGAGCCTGTACAGCATGTAGGCCATTGCCAAATCGTTAAAATAGTTTTTCCCCACCCCAATGGCCCCGCCGAGCACCACCTCAATAAAATCATTGGCGGGATTAAACAACCGCATCAATTCTTGTTTGATACGCGGTCGGATGCTTGCCTTTTGGTCAAGGTATTCCCGTGATTCGGCAAACTCCTCAAAATCAACGATCTTGTATTTCAATCCACGTTTCCGGTGGAGAAAGCTGGAATCACTATGTTTAACCGCATCCCGGAAATTCTGTGCGAAGCTCATGATATCGTTTAACTGGCAGTACTCCTCACTGTCATGCTTAACAAACGGCACGGATTCCACCATGGACGTAAGGATAATCATGTTTCGGGGGGACAGCCCCGCATCCGTCCCCATGTTCCGAATCATATCAATACACCGGTTCCGTTGGATCAATTCCACCGATTACTCCCCCTCCGCATTACTGGTTGTCTTGATATCTTCCACAGGTATGTCAATCACGGAATCATCCGATTTCAGCATGTCAATGAATTTGTTGGTAGCATTGATCATTCCCAGGCTTTCCGCCGTCTCGGTGGGAAGTACATTGTTGAACACCTGTTGGATATGAACCCCGATCTGGGGTTCACGGGCATCCAACAACCCCAACTTGATTTGCAGATCATTCAAATCCCGTAATAACCCGGCCAAGGTTCTTACTGCCTCGTCCGTTCGTGCCAAGGGGATGCCGGTGATCTTCTCTTTTTCCACCCACATTTCCACCCGGTCTGTCTGCACCTCGGTAAGCCAGCGGAGGCGTCCGACCGTATCCAGCTTTTCAACCACCCGCTTGGCACGAATTTTAACATTGCGACTATCCTTGCACTCCTTGGTCTTCGGGTCTTTGACACATGAAATATCACCGATGATGTCATGCTTAAATTTGGTGATTGTCCGCGCAACAGATCGGGCTTCCGACTTTGTACACATTCCCCAATCATCCTGTACAATCCTCGCAATCCGATAGGGGGATTGTCCCATTTTCAGGCGATGGTATACTTCCGCCAACTGCCGGTCATTCAGGTGACGCATCCATGACGCTTTCTTTCCAGCCGGGGATACGTACTCCCGTAGTTGTTTCATGACCCCCTTGCTGCCGGACATGGTGGCGGATTTCTCATTTAATTTCATCTTTTTCGCTCTTCCAAAAACGGGGGATTTTGAACGAAAACGGTGGTTTTTCGTGTCCGCTGTATGATTCGAATGATTGGCACACAAAACACTTGTTTCTCGGCAACCCCTTAATCTGTTTGCTCTCCTCAATGGGCAAGCCGCACCCGGAGCATATTCTTGACACTTTCTTTTTATCACCTATTCCAAAATCAATCACGTTTCCCCTCCGCTTGTGTTATTTTTTAATTTTTTCCACCCAATGGTGGAATTCTTTATGATCCCGATTCAAATTTTTTGCGTGATCATTTGCCGCCGCTTTTTCTTGAAATGTCCCTGCGGAACCGGACATATTTGTTTTTTTGCTCTTCCATTTCACGACCCACGCCATAGTCAATCCTCCTCGTCCGCAAACGTTTGCGGATGTGATTCGATCAATTCCAACTGACCCCCATAACGCTCGACATATTTTTCGATATTCAGATGTTCCAAAATATGACAGATCATGGAATCAAACGTATGCCCGTGCTTTCGAATGTCATCCGCCACCCGGCGCATGGTGTCAAACTTCCCCACTGATATTTTGACCCAGATATGGTCCTTGCCTCCGAAATCCAAAATCATATAGTTCGCAGGTACGGTGTCACCAAACTCGGAAAACAACCGATTGATCACCGCACCCAGATCATCAATGTTTGTGATACCGTCCTTCACCCGGTCAAATTCTTTCTGAAGGTCTTCCGGCAGGGATTCCCGCGCCACGTCAATCATGCGATAGAATTCCTTTGAATCCGAAAACCCAAGTTCATCCGGCAACGCATCCATGTCCGTCCCGTAGTTGTTTATGAAATCCTCAACCAGGGCATTGAACTTTTTCCGGTTCAGTTTTCCCCGGATCATGTTCATACGCATGGTCTGTTTTTTCTGCATGAATTCGTCCAACCGTTCCGGATGTCCGATGATACAGGGAATATACTCCGCATCCGCAATCCGTTGCTGTTCGGTTCGGTGTTCCCCGTCCACGACACGGAACACCACCTCTCCACAGTCTGTCACCACCTGCCCATGATCCGCTGTATAAAGACGATCCTCGATTTCTACCTGTTGTTCGGTAGTAGTCCACGGCACGACCAACACGGGGTCAAGCATAGCCACTTCGTCCACGTTTCCGGATAGCGCGTTAAACTCGCTTTCAGTCATTTCATTTGGGTTCCAACCATTATAGTATAGCAACCGGATTGGCAATTTGACTTGCTCCTGGTGTTCCCACCGAATACCGGGGAACACTTTTCCGTTGTCCTTCTTTAGGGCCTTTGCGACGGGACCGACAAATTCCATTGTCTTATCTCCTCTTCAATTACATATCGAATACACTCTGTTATATCATGTTTTAATGATTTTTTCCATAACGCCCACATATCATGGGCCGAATAATCCTGATATATTGTGTTCGTTTCAAGCCGTTTCCTATAGTAGCGGCTATCCGGATGCAGTTTCGTTAATGGTACCCTCTCATACATGAATTCACGCCATAGCCGAATTATATGAATCATATCCATATCGTATTTATACAGACACGTTTTCTCGAACCGACGCTCAATATCTCGGCCGACCTGACCTTCAGGGCCAAAACAAACCAAGGGCAACTCATCAGATAATTGGTAAACCACTGGTTTACCAAGTCGGGGAGACTCAACCTCCCGGTTTGCCAGAATCACATGACACGCCACAAACGTCTTGGTGTCCTCAGCGCGTCCGCCCATAGCCACACGACGATTGATCGGGTCAAGAACATCCTCGGCACACCCTTTCCCAACTGCCCACTCTCGCAATCTTTCATGTACAAAATAGCCCCGGCTAATCCAATACAGGGTTTGCTCAGTTTCAATTGGCATCTGTTCTTCAAACGGGCTGCTCACGGACAGGGAATAGGCATCCTGATTTTTTGGGGACAACGTAATCGTTGCCACCAATTTTCTAAATGTATCCGCGTCCGCATGGTCAACTTTGGCAATCAACGGAATGAGATGACAAGCATCATGGGCAATGGCAATGGGAATATTCCATTGTAGCCATGACATACCATCATCTGGCAATATTTTTTCGAGGCAGGTCCGCGCCAAGGTCCAATCCGATTGACGAATTGCATATCTTAATCCGGTGCGGACACCATTCCTCACCAACCAAACAGGCATTTTTTCAAACGGAATCGTATCCATTAATTACCCCAGAAATGCGTCCAAATCGAAATCATCCGTTCCTTTTTCCTTCGCACTACCAGCCATAATTGATTCCAACGAATCAAATTCCGGGGGAGGAGGTTCGGTTCCGATAATACGGTCCAGTTCCCTTTCCGGGCTATAGCTTGTATCCGGCGGTGGAACGGTCTTCACGATTTTTCTGGATTTTTTCGGCTTTGCATCCGGTTTTGTTTTCTTTTTTGTTTCTTTTCTCTTTGCCGATTCTTTTGATTCTTTTTCCGCCGCCACCTCCGCAGATTCAGGTTGTTCCGCAACCGTCAGGATCACGCCGTAATTAGCTGCCATGTATTTAAGCATTGTATCCAGTGGCGTGATGACCGGACTTTCCCCCTTGAACTCCATCCACTCTTGACAAATCACCAGCATGGCATCCGCATCCGTTTTCGCTCCGAGTGTCTTCGCCAAATTAGTGGCATCCGTGACAATGGTGGATTCGTCCGTGTCCACAGTGAATTTAAACTCGGTCGTGCTTCCGTTTTCATCTCCCGGTTTTGACGGATTTTTGTGTTTTTTCACCTCCGCGATTAAATCCCGCGTGGACATCATTTTTGCTTTTTCCATCCACGCCTTTGCGGTTTCAACGGATGCCACCCGCGCCACCTCTTTCATCTTTGACCATCCGAGTTTTTTTACTTCTTTCGTAGGAATACCACAATCCTTGACGAAATTCCATATTTTCACCATGTATTCGGATTTCCGGGAACCGATCCGTACCTCTTTCTCCGCAAACTCTGTGAATCTGGAATACCCGAATTGTTGGTAGTATTCCATCGAACTGAACTTGTGGAGATTTTCTGCCAAAGACACAAACGAATCATCAATCACACTGTCCGCACTAATAATCGCATCGTACAGGGATCTCGCGGTTTTGCTGATCGTACTCTGCCCCACATTCGTTTTTGTTTCAAGTTTTGCTTTTGCCATGGAATTATTCCTCTCTTGTTAATTTTTTATTGTTCGGAGCACACGCCCCTTTTTCCTTGATCTATCCCCGTCATATTTCGAACTCACGGGCCTTGCACGCGACATACCCCACTCCCGAATGTACCGGACTTCCTCTGCATTCCTGACAGACAGGGGTTTGGTCTGTAGGATTTCCCGGAGAATATGGTCCGTGGTTATTTCGGTTTTCTGGTCGAACGCCGAATATAACGCATCCATAATGCATTGCTCAATCTCCGACCCGATAAACTCTGCCGATTGTTCCGCCAATTCCGCAATGTCGAACATGTCAGGGTCGCGCCGTTTTTTTTCCAAATGAATTCTGAATATCTCCGCTCGCTCCGCATAGTTTGGCGTGTCTGTGAAAAACACAGCATCCAACCTGCCATGCCGCATCAATTCCGGGGGGATTGCGCTCACCTTGTTTGCCGTACACGCCAGAAAAACGGGTTTCGTGGTTTCCTGTCTCCATGTGAGCAACGTGGAAACCACCCGTGAACTCGTACCGGAATCCGTATCCGATCCGGCCCCGGCAACGGATTTCTCAATTTCGTCAATAAACAACACACACGGAGACACCGCCTCTGCCACTTGTAGCGCATTTCGGATAGCCGCTTCGGATTGCCCGACATAGGACCGGAACACTTTCCCCATATCCAACCGAAGGCATGGCCATCCAAACTCACATGATACGGCCTTCGCCACCAAACTTTTTCCGGTGCCGGGAATACCCGCCAACAAAATGCCTTTCGGGGGAAGGATACCGAATTTTTCCGCATCCTCTCCCAATGCGTTTTTTCGTTTCGAAAGATACATTTTCAACAAATCCATCCCACCAACATATTTCAATCCCTCATCCACCGGAAAATATTCTAATACGTCGGATTTCCGGATTTCGGCGGATTTTTCGTTCATGATGATACGATGATCAAATGCCCCCGTCAATGCAATGGACAATGACAGTGCGTTTTCAACCGCCATGTGACTCATACCGGAACCGGCAATAGCGGCATCGGCAATGCTACGTTCAAAAGTCGCGTACTGTTTGTCTCTTTTGTCAGGGACAATTTCCGCGCTTTCCGCCATGGCCCGCGCTTTGTCTCGGATATCACGACGGGTGGGGTAGGGCGAATCCACCACGGTAATCAGGTAATCTATCTCTTGGGCTGGTTTGAATATGCTGCCCAGAAATACAAACGCGCTCCCCCGATCTTTGGCCATAATCAGTGCGTCCGTTGCCGCCGCAATAGTCGTAGCATTGGTTGCGGTATTGGTCGGACTTTCCTCCAAATAGGATCGTGAATTCCTAACGATACACAGGGCATGGTCCTTCTCTTCCATAGCGATAAACATATCGTCAATTGTTTTGGACTCGGATTCCCATTCATCATCGTCATACACCCCGTCTGCATAATCATTTGGTATTTCGGCAAGTCTTCCACCCCCAAAACGGGGTTCCCACTCATAAATCGTCATTCGGTCCAGCATTGTGACCTTTCGGTCACCTTCGGCCAGTTCGACCGATTTTAGCGAATTGATGATGAAGCACCGTGCTTCATGAATATCATCCGTTCTCAGATGAATACCGGAATATCCCGCAGCCAAATATTGTGCCAATGATACTTGGTTCATTCCCATTCCCCCGTAAATATATTATTGAAAAAAAACATTTGTTATAATACATCCTATTTGGGAAATTGTCAATGGAAAATCCGAAAACGTTTGCGGATTCATAATTGATGTGTTTGTCGCGTGTATTCCGCAATTAAAAGGGCTTCGGCCCGATTATGGTCTTTTTTTCGCTTTAATTGTTCGGCACATTTCGGAAACAACTGAATTGCTTTTAGCCGAGATGCTTCCTTGTCTTTCCCCACACCGACAATTTTATTTTTCCATATTTTCGGCGGAACCAGCGTATAGGGAATTTGATACGCGGCAAGTATTCCTTGCCAAATACCAAACCCGAACCCCATGCTAAACATGGATGAAACTCCCTGCTTTGGCATTGCATGAATTTTTTCTATTGCGATTAAAACTTTAATATCCGGATCGTCCAGTTTCCGAAGACGCTGTGCCATCTCAGCAATGTTATATTCACGCTTATTTCTTTTCCCGCTTTTTGTGTTGATGGTGGGAGTGTCAAAAAAAACAACTTTTCCATCTGCCAAAACAGCCATAGCCCCGTCAAGACCGGGATCAACTCCAATCAAGATCATGTATCGCCCTCCCACTCAGGAATTTCACCATCATTGTAATTTCTGTATGTTTGGCACATTTTTTTGCACGGACACATCCGGGTCCGCCATGCGTCAAAACCGGATGACACACACTCCGGATGTGGTTCCGGCAGGGTCTTTTCCGCCGTATGGGTAGCAAACAGCCTGACTTTTTCCCGAATCCTGCTCCACAATTTTTCCGTTCGGTCCACCCGAAACATTTTCAATGGAAACGTGCCTTTCAGATGCCCCTTGGAAATGTACAGGATATAGGCGTAGTCACAGGAAACCGGCTCAATCTTCCTCAATTCAAGGTCCGCCGCCGCCATGGTCGATGTCAATATGACCTGCCATTCATGTGCCGCCAGCGGAGACACCAAATCCCGAAATGTGGACGTGGCCATCGTTTTAAATTCCACCACCCGTATGGCCCCGTCCGTATCCCGAATAAACATATCCTGGTGGGTGGTGGCCTGAAATTTTCCGGGTCGGTCAATTTTGGTGTAATTCTCTTTGTATGTCACTGCGGGTTTTTCGGCTTCGCAATAATCACACTGGCCTGGGTGCGTCCCAAACGGGTGCGTCTTCCCACACGCCAAACATTTCCACTTACCGATTTTTTCATCCTCTCCGAAAAACGCATTCGTATTTTGCGCCAGTTTGTGGATGGCGCTCCCCTGTAAAAATGTCAGTTTCAGATTTGACCCGATACTTCGATTCGAACGGAGGATACGGTGCCTATATCCGATCACATGATGGCGAATACAGGTATCGTGGATACTGCTTGCCCGTGGAAATCCGACGTATTCCTGATCATTGTCCGGTCCCAGACCCAACAGGCGTGTCCGATCCGCCGCAAGAGCATCCGGACTTGTCGGATTTTTTGGAACAATCGTGTTGCTCTCTTCCGTAACGGGGATACGGCCCAATCGCCAGTCAGCAAGCATATCATAAAATTCTGCGTACATCGGACACGTCTCCGTCGTCCGCAAACGTTTGCGGACATAGTTGGATGTTCACCGGCCACGGCAACAATACAATGGGAATTTCCGGATATTCCGCCATAAATCGGTCCATTTTCTTACGCTGCCCAGGATGCCACACGCCTTTGACTTCCACAAATCCCGCGTCCGGGATAAAAAAATCCGGGGTATATGATCCGTGATCCCCAAGCCTGAATAAATACTGTTCGTAAATCACAGGGAATCCGTTGACGGTCAGCCATTCCGCAAACATAATCTCAAATCGGCTACGGAATTCGGCAAATTCCTGGGAATGATGCACACGAATATCCGGCACCACTCGTTTTGTTTTCCCCCACTTCCACATACACCGGAGGGAGCACAGAGTATCCATGCCCTTATGAAAATGTCGTGGATAGCCGTATAACACGCCCCCGCATTCTTTGCAAAATAATCTCAATCGGTCACCCCGGCTTTCAATTCGTCTTTTCTGAACTTAATGATATCGCACTGGGTTTTCAGTCGGTATTGATCGTTCGATGCCAACAACTCGTATATAACGTCCAACGTTTTGATGTGCTCCCCGCAAAATTTCCACCCCTTTGATTTTTCATCCGTAATGATTCCCGCCGCTCTCGCCTCTTTCATAATCAGGTCAACATCGTCGATGCCCCCGCGCCGGATACGACGTTCCGGAATTTCCTGTTTCACCCGGAGATATTCGGCCTGACCGCCCAGGGTCAGCACCTTGGATTTTTTTACGGACAGGTTGTGTCGGGATGCAAGCTCATTCCCCCATTTGTCCTTTTTATTCTTATAAAGTTTGTCCGGTGTGCCATCTTTCAAACTAATCTTTCCACACCGCAGCAATAAGGAGAATTCGTGACGCATCCCATGCCCGCCTGACATCGTTTCCGGGCTGCCGTATAACTGCCCTATTTTTGTTCGTAACTGGTTGGTGCATAACAATGCCACCGGGTGGCCTCTTCGCATCTCACGAATCATTTGTTGTTTCAAAATCCGTGTGGCTTTGGTCATTAATATGGCTTGTTTCGCCATCAGTTTTCCCAAATCCTCAAAATCCGTGTCCATTTCAGCCCCCGGCGTAAGTGCGGCCACCGAATCGATGATAATCAGTCCCACATCGTCGGCCTGGATCACCGCTTTGGCAATATTCATGTGCTCCTCGCCGGTTTCTCCCTGTCCAATCACCCATTGGTCCGGGTCCACTCCGACCGCTTCCGCCCACTCGGTATCCGTCGTGTTCTCCACCTCCCCGAAATACACTTTCTTCCGGAGTGGGCCATCTTCGCATTTGCAAAACCAATGGTATTCAAAGCATCTCCAACAAAGCAACTGTGCGGATTTTACCGTATTGAGCGCCAACGTGGTTTTACCCCCGGACTCACCTCCCCAAAAACAGGTTGTCCCCCATAACGGCAATCCGCCCCCGGAAATATAATCCGCGACAAACACACCGGTGGGTATCCGTTTGGGATCGCGGGGCAATTGGCGACCGCTCCGAATGGTCCCGTCCCCGTAAGACCGGTTGTGGCCCTTGATGATGGCGTCAAGATTAGGCATGATATGTTATCCCCTCCGCATCACCACCACGCAAACGATGGCCGCCGCCAGTACCAGATTCATGGAAAAACATATCTTGATAATCCCGTACCCGGCCCCCCAAATCAGTGCCAGCATAAGGAAAATGAAAATTACGACATTTGCAATAATCAGATATTTGGTCATGATCACAGTGCCTTTTTCTTTTCGATCCACTCATCAATCCGCCGTTTTTCCTCGGTGACAATCATTTGTGTCATTGTCCGGAGATCATTGTATACCCCCTCCATCTCCTCGACATAACATGGTGTGGACAGCATCACATCAATACGAACGGACGCATAGGGTTGGGTGGGAATAGTCATACCCATCTTCACGGACACGGTGGCGGTGTCCGTTTCAAACGGACGAACCTCAATCTTTTTGTTCTGCCGATCCCCAACCACTTCCTGCCCGTAATGAAATACGGTACTCTCCACTTCAATGGTTCCTGTTTTTTCGGTTATTTTCTTTTTTGGCATGCGTTGAATCCTTTTTGTATTTTCAATTTGATTTGCTCCAAATCCTCACCGGACTTCCGTTTGGTGCCATACGGCGCAAACGCGTCTCGGATAATTTCGATCTGTTCCTCAGTGTAAATTTTCCATCCGCAACGGACAATTTTTGCGTTCGGGATAATCCCGTGCCGGATGTAATAATGAATCGTCATCATATTAATTCCGGTCATCTTTGACAAGTAACCGGTGGTGTAAAAAGTTTTCCCATCCGCATTCACCACCAGCCTGTTTTTTTTCGGGGGTTTGTTGGCATGGTGCTTCTGTAATGCCTTTGTCTTCAACCCCTCCCGATAATCCTTATCCTCCTGGTATCGTTTCTTTCTCTGCTTTAAAATTTCTTCCCGGTTTCTCCGGTAATATTCTTTTTGATAGTCCGATGACGATGCCATGTCTACCCCCTGTAATGTACGGACGCACCCACCGACTGATAATGCGACATCCGCTTTTTTGCATAACCCGTGGCCGTTGGGTACACCATGTCCCAAATATCCACTACCACGGGCTTTTTTCCGCCGGATCGCGGCCCCTCGATACGACCCTTGGACTGCTCCACCTCCGTCCGGGGCATCGCATAAATCATTCCGGATACATTTTCCAAATCGGTCCCCTCCCCCAACATTTTGTAAGTGGCGAATATCACATCCGCATATTTGGCCGTAAGATCAAGATCGGCTTTGGTGTTTGTGGTACGTCGAATCTCTGTCCAGTATTCGTCCAGCACCGCAACCTGATTCGTATAAAATCCGACTTGTTTGTCCGGATGTTTCTTCCGGGTCATCGCCGCCAACACCGCCAAATGATAGATGCGATCTGATACGACAATCACCCGGCGACCCCCGGACACAAACGATGACACATAGTTGACAATCAGTTGGTTCCGCACGGGGTCACTCATCAAGATATAAAAAAGCTGTGCGCGAATTGCATGAACGCTTTTCGCTTCAATCGGCATTTTATGACGGTCATAATAGCGATGTATTACGATCACGGATTTGTTTTGGGTTGGAGCCACCGCCCGGACATGATGACGCGAACTTGCAATATGGTGCTCAAACACCCGGTGCATCCGGTCTTGTCTCCGTGGAGTGGCAGTAGCCCCGATTCGGTATTTGGCTGGAAACATTGCCGCCACGTCCGCAAACGTTTGCGGAGGCACACTGCTATGAACTTCGTCGAACACCACCACCCCCGGCCAGTGCGTAAGTGTCTCTCCCCAACAATTTTTTCCGATAGTATGTACCAACCCGACAAGAATATTTTTTCCGTCCAACGCACCAACTTCACCGTCCATCGCAACCGCAACCTGGGACCGGGGTATGGTGGTGTGTTGTATGATTCTTTCCACCCATTGCCATACCAAATCCCTCTTGTGTACCAAAACTATGGCCCGCCGCTTTAATTCGGTCAGAATATTCAAAATACACACGGTTTTTCCGTAAGCAGGATCAGCATGAATCACCACACCGCCCTCGGTGCGTAATATTGCCAATGTGCGCCTTACAATGTCGGACTGGTCCGGTCTTAGTTCGGAAGTGAATGTGCCGTAGGTTTTCGGGCCGGTGACACGCAAGTCATAGACCTTTTCTGCCCGAAAACCCGGTGGCAAACAATTCCGTGGGAATCCGATATGCCGACCGGTTTCCGCATAGGTCCGGATTACGTGCCGATTATCCTCAAATGCGGATTCGATGACGTAATCATCCAACAAATCCGGATCTACCTCATGCTTCGGAACGAACACATGGGTACTGACTGTGGCCTCGCTGAATTTCATCAAAATGGTATGTCATCGTCCGGTGGCACTGTTTCTGTTTGTTGTGACCCCCCGCCTGCAAACAAATCATCAATATTGGCAGGTGCGCCAGAATCGGGTGTCGGTGCGACGGACACGGCATTCGTTCCGAATATGGAATTCAAATCGGTGCTTTCCGTTCCGTGGGGCTGCGCCGCGCCCATCGGGTCCGGGATACCGAGCTTTCGACGCATCACATCCGCCGGATAAAACGGGAATTGTTCGGTATAATCAAACGGTTTGATCCAGTCTTCAAATCGCTCATCCTGCGGACAATGCTTCCGCAATTGTTCAAAATCGGTGATTCGGATCACCGATCCGTTTTGCATTATGGGGGTGAAATCCTCCCCGGTGGCACAACTTTTGGAGTCGGACCCGCGTCTGAACCGGTACACCAATCCGATCATATTCTTATCCATATTTTGGTGTTGGGTTTTGATATTTTCCAACGCTTTCCCGCTGAACACCACGGGACACTTCATATAATTTCGTTGTTCTCCTTTTCTCGTAACATAGGGCGTCAGGCGAATAATTGTAGACGCCACACCGAATATGCGCCTTCCTCCGCGCAAACATTCCGGACAATCCTCCTTGGACTGAATACAGGTCATCCGGCTAAAATACCCGTTCAACCTGACCGAATGTTCATACAGAAAATACCAAAGGTTGTCCAACCACAGCACCGTGGCCTCACTGTTCGGCGGAATCCGAAATCGGTATTTGATTTTCTTGTTTTCTTCATACCTCTGTTGTCTGTCTTTCGCGTCTTGTTCCGCAATATCCCATCCTTTTTCACCGGTAATGCACCAATCATTCATTTTTTCCTCTCCGTTCTTTTGTTTCTTTGTTTTGTCCTTGTAATTATTTTTTTATTCGAGCAAATCCTCGTCCATCTGCATCCGACTAATAAAATCGCCCAATCCGTCCAGAATCGGATAGTGGAGTATTTCTCTTCCAATACACGGAGGTGAAAACTTGTTTCCTTCGTTGTCCGTATTGTTTAAACATTCGTCTGGCAGTGATCCCAAAATTTCCTGTTGAATTTCGTTCAGTTGGGTAATGTACTGTCTAAGCAACAATTTAACCAATTTTTCACTCATTTATTTTTTCCCCTTTTTTTGTTGAAATTACTAAAAGATACCGTTTTTTTCATCGGTAGTCAAGTCATGCGGCGTGTATTCGTCAAAACTTTTTTTAATTGTTCCGCATTAACCAAATCACCACCGTCCTTAACCCCCACCACGCCCCAATCCGCCACATACACCGTATGATTCCCCAACATACGGGCAATTCTTGCCATTGCCTGTTGACCTGCCCGATCATTGTCATATCCCAAAATATACGTGTGACCGGCCAACGCCCCGATTTGCGCGGGAGTAACACCCGTACCCCCGGACGCAATCACATTGTCAAACCCGAGAGACGCAATCCGGCCCGCGTCAAATCCGCTTTCCACCAGCATCACGGGGCGACCCCAATCCGCGTTTTTAAGATTCATCCAACACCCCGCATGGCGAATTGTGGGGTAGTCAACATGCACACCGGACGTGTTTTCATTTACGGTCCACATTTTTTTCGTACCAATCATCCGCTCTTGCAACACAAAAATGTTCCCGGCATGATCTGTCAGCGGAAACACCACGGTACAATTCTCTGGGGAATACCGCAACCCGTGCGTGTCAATTATGCTTGGAGCCAACCCCCTGCATTCCGTAAGCCAGTTCCGGACCACCATGGCGGTCAGGCACGATACGCTGTCGGACAATGGCGGATATTGCTTCAACACGTCGGCATCCAGGGGTGTCATCCGCAAACGTTTGCGGATGTCCCAATCAAATACCGGAGCGTCACTCTCTGATACAAAATTTTCACTGGCCAGTATCTTTGCCGCATCTGTCGGGTATCGTCCCGTGGCAACCCACATCGTGTGGACCATCCACGACAACGACTCCGGTTTGCCCCCGGAACACCCGAAACAATGGTATATTGCCGGTCCGTCATCGGATATCAGAATTCCGCAACTCGGATGCGCATCCCCGTTGGTGTGGGTAATATGTGCCAACGGACACCGCACGTTCATCCAGTCCCCCCGAATACGCATCCGCGTCATGTCCGCGCCCAATGCGTTCAGAAATCTAAGGATCGTTTCTTTTTTCATGCTCATGATCCAATTTTTGTGGGCAGTAGGCGATTGCCTCCGCAACATGTCCGACACCCAATTTTTTTTCACGGGACAAAATAAAAATCGTGTAGGCCACGTTCATCAAATCCACGACATCCCCGGAATTCAGTGACAACCGGTCGTATGCCTCCTCAATCAGTTTCAATGTAACGCCGTCCGATTTTTTTCGGATTGCATCATAATCGAACGGCTTCTCATACAAAAAATAACGCGCTAAAAAAACACGCTTTGCCACGTGAATCATAGATTCCTGTTTCGGATTTCCGGCCACGTCTTTCCATCCCACCCGTCCGTGTCGTTTGTTCGCCAGCACACTCCCGTTGTGGCAATACGCCGGGTCAAACACCAGACAACTGTCATCCGGTCCCACATATTTGTTGGACGCATGGGTCAGTACGGAATCAGGATAACCGATTATGTTTAGAAATTCCCTCATCATGAGCCGTTTGCCACTGTTCTTTCGACCAATCAGCATGGCCCCGTGATTCCCGGTGACCGCGATTTCCATAATCCGTCGCTCTTGTTCCAACCCTACAATGTTTATTCGTTCCATTCGTCCCCTCCGTCGGATTCGTCATCATCCGCCCGTGACCATAGCACGCGCCGTTGGCAGATATTGGTCCGCCGCATATCCCATTCCACCTCGATAGCCCCATACTCCCCCTCCCGGCCTTTGAGGATTTCCAATATTTTCCGTTCGGTGGTGCTCAGCACACGCCCCACGCCGGGGCGGGGTTCCTCCTGTCTCAGCCCCAAAACAATACTGGCAAGGTATTTGATATTCGGGCTAAAATGGATATTATGCAACCCCTCCCCGGAATTGTTGAACTGATAGCTGCTCACCACGCTAACCCCCAGGCTCATCGCCATATCCCGGATATTCTGGGCCACCTTGCCCACACGTTCCCACACCGCACCGCGATCATTTTCGTCAATAATATACGCGCCGTCAATAAATATCGGGTTTGCCCCAAGGTCACGTGCGACGGCGGCAATCTCGTCCACGGATTTGACATGATCCGTAAACCAGATTTGTTGTCGGTTTTCCCGTACCGCTTCCGCCGTATGCCCCAATAACTCCCGACCGGCAAAGTCCAACCGGCCCACGCGAATCGCCGTTCCCGGAAGTCGTGAGCGCAGGGCCAATGTGCGCCGTGCCTGTTGGGGTATTGGCATTTCCATGGATGCCACGAACGGGCTGTACCCGTTGTCGTATGCGGCGTTCCACATCTTCGCCATGACAAACGACTTTCCCATGCCGGTCTTCCCCACCAGACTCAGCACGTCCCCGGTCTGTAATCCGTCAAACACCCGGTCAAAAAACGGGAACCCGGTGGGAATACCGGAAATGCCCGTTGCCAGTTGGCGGTGGTCATGCATCCGCAACAATTCTTCAGTGATATCACTTAGTGATACTATTTTTGACCCTGTGCAGGATCGCGCGTCCGATATAAACCGGCTTGCAATTCGCGTCAGGTCGTCCGTGTCAATATTCGCACCTGCGGACATCCTCCGATGCACCGTGTCCGCCATTTCCCTGGCCAGATTGGTCACCCGCCTTTTTTTGCCCAAGTCGGCCCAATAGGTAAACGGTTCGTCCGGCATATTGTCAAAGCGGACGGACAATTCGGGATAATGGCCCACTACGGTGTCAACAGACGGATAGCGTCCGTGGGTCGTGCAAAAATCCCGAACAAAATCCCACGCGGCGCGTTCGTCCGGCGTAAACAGATGATCCCCGATCCCATGGTCATACACAACGGATGCGCGAACGTTTTGGTCACACAACGACTTAATCAGCCCTATGCCCACCGACATCACATCCTCACTTTCGTCACGGTTCCAGCGGACTTGCCGGACTCGGCCACCAGCACATCCGCGCATTGTTCCAAAATCGTGGCAATCTTCGTTCCCACGGACACGCTTATTTCCCGAAAAACGCGGTTGTCCGAATGCGTTGAAAAATGGCTGAACACGGTGGGCAATTTCAGGCGTATCCGTTCGGACAACACCCCCTCGATTTCCGCCGTTCGGCTTTTCGCCAGATAATACGGGGTGCCAATGTTTTCCCACAATAGAAATCCGGTGCGGGTGATTACATCAATTTCCTTTTGAACCGGTTGTGTCGGGTAGCGGTAGCATTCCCCGATACGATTCGCATCAGTGATCCGACTCTCCGGTATTTCTCCGTCATGGCGCACGGTCAGCGTGTACGTGGCCGGCACCACCCACAAATCTCGCAAGAGGCGGATATCACCGGACACCACCAAAAGCATGCGCGATTCGGCAGATTCCAATTGTCTGAGAATCGTCAGTGTAAGTTTTTCAATGCGTTCTTTTTCGTCAATTTCGTGTTGGCGGGCAACATTCGTTTGAAGATGCGTCATTACCAGTTTCAGCAAGTCCGGCTCGATATGGGAGGTGTCGGACCAGGGGTATGTGATTGTCATTGCGTAAAAGCCTCTCATTTGCCGAATTTCGGCATTTGTTTGTTTTTTGATAGTCAGATATGGGTTGCCATGAAAAGATCGAAAATACGGCAATCTGCGCGGTCAGGCCAACTGTTTTTTGGTTCGCAAATCAATAATCCGGATTTCTCTCGGTTCATTCGGTCGTCCGAATTCGGCATCGTCCAACTCGTCCCGGACCAGATGCTCAAAAATTTTGTTCTTACGTCGGTACATCTCATCAAAGCAAAACATGCGGTTCAGCACAATTTTTTCATTGAACATCCGGGGCCACTCCTCCATGGATTCGCGCACGAACCACTCCGGCGTTTTTTTGATCGACGGGCAATAGGATTTGATAAAATGGTTCATCTGCCCCCGGACTTTGTCGGTGACATATTCGTTGATATACACCTTCATGTCGTCCGCCAGATAGCGAATCAGACAAATGAGATGTTTTGAATTTTTTACCGGTTTTTCGGCATTGCGTTTTCGGGCCGCAACGGATTTCCGTTGGGCAAAACGGATGGCGGTTTCAATATTCATAGTGGCCTCGCTGCTCAGCGTAAGGGGTTCAAATCGAATATCCGACCGGTTGTATTGGTCCAGAATATCGGATTCCACGGATTTCACCGTATTCCACAATTTGTTGTCTTGCGCGTCGTGAAACATGCGATGCCACAATTTGTAGAATTCCGGAATATTCACAGAATATACGCATCGCGTTTCCCGATGCCTTCCGATGATGCCATTGTCAAGCAGATTTGAAACGGAACGATATGCGGCTGATCTGGATATACGGGGAAAATAGCACAATACCGGGAATCCTTCAACCAACTCGGAATACGGAATAAATTCGGCTATTTTCCCCCATGACAATGTGCGGTCAATGATGTGGCAAACAATTTCCCGATCCGTATTTCCACAAAATAACGTGGCGGATTTGCGGGTCAGGTACGAAATCTGGTATTTGTTTTTTCGAAATGTGGTCATTTTGTCACCTCCGGGTTGAAAAAAGTAAAACCTTTTGGCCGCGCCTATATCCTATCTGAATGTAGCGCTGATACAAACTTTTGGATTCCCCTCTGGAAATCCACCTTCCCAAAAAAATAAAAAAATTGCTAGCAGCGGAATTCATTTCGCTATTATTCACTTATTATTTCTTATATCTTATTTCTTATATTTATATACTCATCCAACCAGCGGGACGCATATTCCCGCCCATGGGACGCATATTCCCGCTGGTGGGAAAAAAAGGCCATATTTTCCCATGGGTTGGATTTTACGGTAGCTGTCAAATCATTACATTGTGATATTGTTTTGGACGAGTAAAGTATCACAATGTAATGATTTTTAATCCGCAAACGTTTGCGGATTATCCCAACTCCGTTAAGCATGTCTGTTTTTTCAACGGATGATCGACAACGGTTCCGTTTGGTGTTTCCTTCGCACCGTCAAACGCCACAATAAAACCCATTCCGCACTCCGAACATATTAGCAATGCGTCAACAGGTGTCTGGATATGGATGGCAACCTTTTTGTTTCCTGACTCACATGCAGGACATCCGTATGCATGGTAATCTTCATATGAAATGGCTTTACTCATTGCACTTTTCCTTTCTCACTTGATTTCTTGTCCACCAATAAACTCACGTTGGTCCACATACAAGTCTTTTAACAATTTACATATTTTCCTACTCCTTTAGATTTCATGTCGGACCATCAGATCAAACAGGCTTTTCCACACGTATTCCGTTCCGAACGTGATTTGGCTGAAATTCGGTCGCGAATCCGTCTTAATAATATCCGCACTGAGAATGTCCGTATATATCTTTTCGGATCCCATCGAATAAATAAGAATCAGAATTGGAAAGTCCTTCTCAGTAGGCGGGTGGTTGTTCCATGAAATATTTTTTACAAATGATTTTTTTGTCGCCATAAGATGAGTCCCTCCTCATTTCAGATTTTACTCGTTATATACTCCGCTGTTACGATTCTTTCATATCTAAATTCGTTTCCGCAATCGTCACATATTATTTCGTCGGATTCGCTTTGCAATTCCCAACTGTCCGAGTATTCATAGCCGCAATGCGGGCAAATCATTTCATCTGTGTATTTCGTGTCCCCGTCAAACTCGGCGATACGTTTGTCAATTATTTTCTGACGGCATTCTTTGCAAAACAAACCGTCAGTATAATGACAAAGTTCAAACGGTTTGATCCAATCTTCAAACCGCTCATCTTGGGGACAGTGCTTCCGCAATTGTTCGAAATCGGTCAATTTTTCTCCACACACTTTGCATTTATACGTTATTTTTGGTCCCTCCATCAGATAAGTCCCTCCTTTTTCGCCAGCCACACGGGTATTTGGATTAGCACGGTTTCTCCGGGTTCGAGTTCTTCCGGAGGTTCGTCGGGTTCGACATGATCCGGGGGCAGGAATAATTTGCGGTTATTCTCATCCGTTACAATAATTGCGCCCCTGGGGGTTACCCCCAAAAATTCAAACACATAATCAATCATTTCCGTATCTTCACGGAATTCCATTTCATGCTGAAACATTTCGATTCCTCTCATTTTTTGCTTGACGTGGCGGGAATAATTTCATATAACACGGATATCCGATGTCCACAATTGCACCTCTGCAAGCGGGCGGGTGGGGGTTGAAATGATCCCGCCATTGTGATTATTTCGGTGGCCCCCACCCGTTTTCCAATAACCACTCCAGATAATCAATTTCTCTTCTGATAGCATCTGTCCGACGTTTTTCTGACAGAATGGGATCGCCGTTCGTTGTGACAACATCCCATTTTTTGGTTGTGTCGTTAAAAACGACATTTGACGCACGTCGGCAAGACAGGTTTCCCAGGTCATTCAGTATGTCCGCCATTAGATCGTTATAAACCATTTCAATGCTGCCGTCCGGCGTGATGGTTATAATCATGTTCCGTCCCTCCGTCGTTTTACTTCATCAAGCACGTCGTCCTCATCCAAAAGTTGCATACCTTTCGCTATTGCCTTATTTCTCAATTCCAAAATCCTTTCACGAAATTTTTTTCTGGTGGCATTGGAACAGCATGCATACAATCTTGGATCATTGATCGGTATATATCTCTTATTCATCATGTTTGAAGACGAATACCAACAGCGGTTTGTGCGGTTTTCATGGTGACATTTCGTTTGTCCGTGCCAATGGCCTTTAGCAACGTGTCAATATCTTTGTGTTTGACACACTCCGTTCCCTGAAATCCGTTGCCTTCGACTCTTACGGAACCATCTTCCTCAACCGTTATGGTGTATTGCATTTATTCCTCCTTTCTACCACCATTCGCTATTACCAAAAATATAGTCGTACCCGTTATCAGTCGGCAGAACCGGAACGGATTTTGGGGGTGGCAAATTTTTTTCCAAAATGCACAATGTCATATCTCCGCACTTTGCGCATCGTGCAAGGCGCGTGTTGAATTCGGTGAATTCCGGGTGATTCTCTGTCGCACATTTCTCGCATACTCTCATATATCAGGCCACCTTCAATATCAGTCGGTTGTCAACCACGTTCTGCGCTTGGATTCGCAGGGTTCTTCCGGCCATTGCACTTTTCAATTTGCAGAGGGTGTACTCCTGCATTATTGTCATCCCGTCTCTTATCTGTTTACGGGCAAATTTGCTATAAGACCGATCCGTATCGCAGTACAGAAACGATTTGCCGGATTTGTCTCTCACCACCCATGCCTCTGCTTTATCGGCAATCATAAGCCGATGCGTTTTTTTTAATCCGTTTCTTATAGCTTCGGCATGTTCCATTTTTACCACTGTAATTCCTCTTATTTCCGCAAGTGATGAGAATAGTGGCATACTTTCAATAGGTACTTTTGATGTTGCCCAAAAAGACATACTAATTCTCCTTTTCTAATTGTTGTTTCTAATTTGCGATGATACGGATTTTCCGTTGCCCGCGAATCGTTTTTTCTTGCACAGTAATCATGTTTTCTAGTACTTTTCTTGGCAGTGTGGATTGTGCCAGATAAAATGTTGCCGACGTACTTGTCGGGTCAATTAGTTGCATTACCTCGGCCTTAGTTAGGAATCTAACTGAACCTCGGAACATCAGGGGGGAATCAGGATCAAACGGACGAATGGTAACGATTTTTTTCGGGGGTTGGACAAATTGCAGATAAAAGGAATAGAATTGTTTGAACTGTCCTTCCTGTGAAACGAAAACTTTGCAGTACTCCAGTTCGGTTTCAAAATACACGGATGACCTGACGCGGATTGCAAGCCTGTTTATTTCTGATGCAAGGTCGTGTGCGGGTGGACTGGTTTTGTGACAATCGGCGTGTCTGACTAATCCTTCCCGTAAGATATTATATTGTGGTATTTCCTTCCCTCCCACAATAAAGAACAGTCGCAATTTTTGGAGCATGCCATTTCTTCCGCGATAGGTTCCCTCACGGACTGAGTACTTATGTGTCATTTTCTTTTCCCGATTACGTTGTAAGTGATTGATACCCTATTTACTATCACAGGTTTTGTTTTTTGTCAAGTTACGGATATCACTTTTCAACTGGCGTAATCGGATATTGAAAGGTTTTCGTTCCAGTTTGTCTTTTCCGAGCTTGTGTGTGGTGTTTTGCCAATACAGGCGCACGTAATACCACGCGGAATCCGCTCCCTCGGTTTCGATTTTTTTATTGATGAAATGATTAAATTTTACAGACCACTCCGGCCACCCGCCGGTTCCCCAATGACTCACGCCCCGCGCCGTCGCGGTTCGGAATTGTCTGTCCACAAAGTCAACTGCCTCCGATGCCGTGCCAAATTCCATTGTCACACCTCTTTTTAAGTTTGATGGCGGCGGCAGGATTCGAACCTGCGTCGCAAGGGCATGAGCCTTGCAGGGTGACCACTCCCCCACGCCGCGATAAGATTGGTTACCGATACACCCAGATAATTTCGTCCCGTTTTCGCGTGTCGGCATCTACATGGATAAAGTCAGACCCGACACCGATACGGGTAAATCCGGCACGGATCAGACCGTTTAGAATATGAAACCGATCCGCGTCTCCCCGACATCGGATATCCGCCGCCAACCCCCTCATGTGGGACGAATATGCGGATCCGCCCACCGCACGATTATGCGTCGGACATCGGCATCCGGAGGTGATGACGAACGGCACCCCGGCCAGTTTTCTGGCGCAATCCAAGCGGGTGACAAAATCCATGCTGATACGATTCATTCCACATCCGCATTTGCATCGAAATTCGTTGATACTGAAATATTGTAACGACATTTGGTCTACCCTTCTTTGAATACGATGTCACCACCAAACGGGTCATAGTAATAATGAACGCAATTTCCGGTGCGAATGAGCCTGAACGGATTTTTCGAATACTGGATGATCTGTCCGCAATAGGGGCATTGTTTCTCTTGCGGTGTCAGTATTTTTTGTTTGGACAATTCCACAATTCCCCCTCTCTCCGCAAACGTTTGCGGATTTACCATAAAAAAACAATGTCACACCGGCATTTGTTGTGAAACATGGGAAGGTATCCCCTTGCCTCAATAATTCGGGGGGATACGTTGTCCACGTCGGCAATACGCGGAAACGGCCACCCACTGGCCACGTCGGTGGCGTTGGCGTAGTCCGCGTTCAGAAACGCGTTGGCCCGGTTGTACATGGCGGCCACGTCTATCCGTTTTCCATGTAACCGGACGCACACCTGACACGTCAGTGCGTCCAGTATTGCCACGATCATCGCGCGAACCACGCCGGTATCATAGGCCATGTTGATCCCTGCGAAGTTCCACGCCCTTCCAACGGTAACGTCGGTCAGGTCGTAAAGATAACCGGACAGCATTTGGTCCAGTCGTCGGATACGTTCCTGTACCGTGGCAATTGCCGCAATATCCGTTTCCGCCCGACTGACAAACAGATTGACCAACCGCTCCACCTCCGGACCCAAAATTCGGTCGGGAAATTCGCGGGTAAATAATTCCATATGATTCGTGAGCGATGTTTCCACCAACCGGTCCCAATCCGCCTGGTTCAGTTTTGACACGAACACGGATTTGGTTTTGGCCTGTTGGTCTGTAAAATGTTTCAGTCCCTTTTTGGTGGCGTTCCCAAATGCTTTTTTGACATAGGGCGCGGACGCATTCCATACCATGGCGGATTTGTTCCGGATTTGCGCCATATTTTTTCGAATGGCCTCTTCGTCCACATTGTATCGTCCGGTATTCGGGTTGAAGTCAAACGCGTTGGTAATTCGGCCCACCGGTTTGATGTAATGCTCCCGCCAAATTTTGCGGAGATTTGCAAACAATGCCATAGTAGTGGCACCCCACCGTTCGGTCCTTACATCCGCTTTAAATATCGGTCGAGTCATAGGATGCCAACTCCTCTCCCACGTCGGCCATAAACCGCATGGCATTTTTGATTATGTCGGGGAGCATTTCTTCCGCCGCGTAATTTTCGCCATCGTTTTTAAAGATATCATCCATCCGGCACCGAATATTATATAGTGCTTTCAATAATTCTTGCTGATTGTCCGGCAAATCCTCCGGCATGTCCGGGGGAGGTTCCGTGTTATCCGGTATCGTATCCGTGATACTTTGATCCACCTTACTGTGCATATCGATCTTGCCGAGCTTGATCCATTCCATCACGAGGGAAATGGGGTATTTTGCCCACTCCTCTCTGAAATGGCTCATTTCAGTGCCGAATGCGGTGTTGGCCAAATCAATGGCAGAGTTTACAGTCAGCGCGTCTTTGAACGCGTTTACCCCCTGGGTGATCTGGGAGGCACCGACAATCTGCGGGCCTTTTGACACCATTTTCCAATTTCGCACATTCAACTCCGGTATGGTGAATTCCAAATGGAACCGTTCGTCAAATTCTTTACGTTCCGGGATGAACACCTGCTCTTCGGCCACCGCTTGGGCAGCTTTCGAAGTGGCATGTGTATATGATTCTGATATTCCGAGATAAAGATCGGGGATGCGGCGGGTGTGGCGAATATCCTCCCCGGTTTGTTTCAGGTAGCCCTTGAACATCAGATCGGATTGTCGAAAGGCCACCATGTTCTTTAATTCGATTTTTGCATTGCCACTGCCGGAGGTGCCGTCAATGCTGGTATCCGCAAATTCGGATTCGAGACAGGCAATCCGATTGAAATTCTGATAGCCCCGAAACGCGTCTAGGATGATTTGCAATTCCTCATAGGACTCGTCTGTCAGTGACCCGTTTGAAACGGTGATCAGCATCGGGGGGATACCCTGTGAATCCATCAGGTCCATGTTGATATATTTGGACTTGTACCGACCCATGACATCCAGTATTGCGGCGACCCATGGTGGGCATCCGTAAGCACTGACCCCGAAGTCATGCCGAAAGAACCAGATTTCCGTGGAATTTTGTTCCGGTGCGATGGGTGTGTCAAAATATTCCCCGGTGGTTTTATTCAGGTATCGGGGATCACCAAATTCTTTGAAATACCGTATTTTACCATCACTTCGTACCTGGGCGAATTTCCGGAATTTTCGGTTCACAGTCAGTGTTACAATTTTTCCATCCCGCTTAATATTGATTTTTACCGGGATTTCAGGGGCGAGTTTTTGGGTCATTCTCAGATTGACAGCTTTGATCGGATACAGAAAAATTTCTCCCCCGGTGTAACGCACCACCTCAATCCCGCCGTATCCGATTACCTCCAAGTCCGTCCGCAAACGTTTGCGGATGGTCGTGAATGATTGGTATTCGTTCGCTTGGTCCAGAATATTTTTGATACGTTCTTTTTCTGGGTCATCCTCATCCACAGTGGTGTCGTCCCCAAGATACACCAGTTTGTATCCGAACCCGTCCACATTTTGGACCATGGCATCCGTACACGCCTTCACAATGTCACAGCGTATCGCCCATGCGTAAAGTTCATGGGGATCATAGGGAGGTGTCAGGAAAATATTGTTTCCCACTCGTTCCATGGGAAATTCGGGGGCTTCGGCTTCTATCTGTTGGGAGAGTACCGCGTCTCTTTTTTCCCGGTATGCCGAAATTTCTTTCTGTGTTTGCTTTACCAGGGCTTTCGTAAGTGCCCGTCGTTTGGTTTTTTCCTCGCGGCGTTTTGTGTTTTCGTCCATTGGTATGCTCCTATCAGAGGTCTGCCATCTCACTCAGATTATACCCGATTTTAACATCCGATTCAAGTTTGACCGGCATCTCGAACCCGAAATCCCGTTTGAATACAATGTTTGGGTTGGTTAGCGCCCATTTCATCAGGTGGGCGTAATGATCAATTTTATCCTCCCGTACCTCTGCCACCAGTTCGTCGTGGATAAACAGTACCGGACGGAATTCGTCCGGATCATACCCGGTATCCTCGATCATATTCAACGCAATCAGCACCGTATCGGAAGATGGTCCCTGAATCGGGAAATTGACCGCGCGTCGTTCCGCATCCGACCGAAACCGAATATTGTCCGACCGAATGTCTGGCAATCGTCGTCGTCGGCCCAATACCGATTCAACGTATCCGTATTTCTGGGCAAACGCGATCATATTCTGATGGTATAACGGAATATTTCGATACTTATTGAAGAATGCGCGGATATAGCTTTCCGCATCCTCCAACGAAATATCCGCACCATAGGAGGTCTTTGCATCGGTTTTCAATCCCTCCGGGGAGATCAGATACACCACTCCGAAATTTACCGGCTTTGCTTTGGTGCGGATGTCTTTTTTTTCATCCTCTGACAAGGACGACCATTCTTTTTCCATTTGTCGTGCCATCGACATGGCGGTTTCCAGGTGGATGTCCCCCCCGTCCCGATACACCCGGTGCATTTCCGGATCACCGGACAGGAATGTAATCCACCGCAATTCGGATTGTGACTCGTCCGCCGCCATCAGCACATAGCCGGGACGGGGTATTATAAGGGACCGGATTTCTTTTGCCAGTTTGGACCGCTTTGGGATGTTCTGCATGTTTGGGTCAGAGGATGCCACCCGGCCGGTGACCGTGGTGGCCAGTGAAAATTTGGTGTGAATACGATTGTCCACGTGAATCGCCTTTTTGAACCCGTTCAGGTATCTGGTAACAAAGGTGTGGGTTTCCTGCCATTGTCCGTACAGATTCAAAAATTCTAGACAATCCCCAGTGGCCCGGTCCAACAGGAGTTTTCGCACCTCTTTGTCAAATGCGGGTTCCCCAGTTTTCTGAGACTTCTTTTTCCACTTAATTCCGAAACCGTTCAGCATAATATCCAGGAGAAATTTTTTTCGGGTGAATTTCTCCTGATTTTCATGGCGCTTTCTTATCTTTTTTGGCACCAATTTTAGCATGTCAGAGGCGTATGCTTCCATAGTGGAGATCATCCGATCCGTCATCCGTGGCAACCGATCGGTATCCACCTGTGCGCCGTTCCGTTCCATCACCCGCAGACTGTTCAGGGTGGGAACCGTAAATTTTAACGCGTAGTTTTTTAGCTTTGGATACCGATTCAACACGTTCCATTGAGAGAGGAACACCCGCCGGGTGGTGTCACTGTCCGCCGCCGCATAATAGGCACGAGGTTTCCGTGGGACGGCCAGCATGTCCGCTTTGTCGTAATCTTGTGAAAACGCGTGATCATACGCAGAGGTGATGTCTGTGAACGAGAGTTGGAGGGATACCAGATTCGGTTTGACAAACTGATTTTCATCAATCAGGTTGGCATTGGCCTGAACATCCGCCACAAAGCCGCGATACCGGGGTATTTTTCCGAACACGCCCATAAACAAGGTATCAAATACGTGGTAGTCATAGTTCGCATTCATTAACACCTTTTTAATCCGGTCACTCTCTACCAATTCCCATAGCTCGGTCACTTTTCTCATGAAACCGGATGCCGGTCGGACATGCACGTCCGTTGGCTCACCGTTTCTCATCCACCGGATTGTTCGCCAAAGATAGTCCGCCCGGTTCACTTTTCCCCGGAGTGATTCGAGAATTTGATGCGTATTCCTTTGTTCGTTTTCCTCAAACAACACAATGTCATACCCCACCCCTGTTACCGGTGATACCGAGAAGGATATGGGAACAAAATTCGGATCATTCCAATTGATCCCCTGGGTTTCCGTATCCAGTCCGATCAAAACATTGGTGTCGGTAAAAATTGTGGTTTCCGATTTCAAACTTTGTATTTCTTGGTAGGATGCGCCGGTGATTTCCGTCACCGGTTGGAAATTGTTTTCAACAGCCGCCCTTACCACGTTCAGGGCGGTAATGTACGCGGGTTTCAAGTGTGGATTTCGGCAAATGTACGCCGGGTTGTTCACCGGGAATAGCCAGCAATTGTCGATGTCCTTGGACCGGAACCACTTCCCTTTGTTTGCCGTAATACCGGATCGGCCGGTCAGTTGTTTCAGGGCCAGATTTCCGGCCATGATGATGATACGGGGGGCCAATGCGGCAATTGCCTCCGTCGTGTTGGCGCGACAACATTTGATCATTTTGGTAAGACGGCCATCCGAAAATTTTCCCTTGTCAATTCTGCACCGTAGCGCGTTCATCTTTGCTGTTCGGTTCCAATCCAATCCCGCCTCGTGAAAACATGCCGCCGCCATTTGTCCGGATTCCCCGACAAAGGGGAGCCGTTGGCGTTCCTCTTCGAATCCCGGATATTCCCCGTAAAAAATGATACCGTTATCCCCACGGATATACGGTACTTTGACATGGTTGTTTGGGTAAAGTTCGCATTCGCTCTGCAAGCACATTGATTACACCCCCGTTGTTGGCATCGGAAGACCGGCAATACTGTATTCGGCAATAATGGCAAACACCCCGTTGCCTGATGCCCGAACAAGCCGCATGTTCTCTCCCTCTTTTTTATCCCGTGTTTCAAAATGGGCGGCACCCATACGGACAACGGTGTCGTAGTAAGCGGATTGAATCGGAATAAGATTAATATCCGGTTCGGTTTCGTTTTGCTCATCCGGTGATACAAGCACGTTTCTCTTCATCCAAATCAGACTAATCTCATTTAGGAAATGCGTTTGCCAAACAAACGGGGTGGTCCGGTGCCATTCCCCGGCTAAATACCGGTTTAGCTTGTCGGTGATATCCTGTTCTTTTGCTTTCAAAAACCGAAGATTGTCCGTTCTGAATCGGTCCCGAATTTCTTTTTTGTCCTTCAACAGAAGCAGTCCCCCGGATTGTACCCAATTTACGGTTTTTCCGCCTTTTGTGGTAAAACCGCCATAATACCATTTGTTCGGAGGTGCGTCTTTGACATACCGCTCATTTAATAGGACACCCCGTAACAGTTCGTCTGCCCTCTGTTTCGCACCCGCCAGCATCGCCTTTCCCTCCTTGGTAATCCGTCCCTTGTCAGTGATTACACCCATACCGATTGCCCAATCCAAACACTCCAAATTTTCAAATGTGGTTTTCCAATTTTTCGGGGTGGTGTTCAGCATGACTTTGATTATCCGTTTTCGTTTTTCCGTGTCTTCCATAAAAAATCCCCCGTGTAAGAAATGACTAACCAACGGGGGATAGGATAACACCGTATTGTGCAAGTGTCAATGTCCGCAAACGTTTGCGGATTACTCGTTTGAGTGTTCAAGCAAGTGTAGCACCTGTCCATTGAGGATAATATCTTTTTTCCCCTCGATATCCGTAACCAATTGTTTGATCAAATTCAAATCCTCAATCGAAACATCAATGGGTCCGTCCGATTTATGGATCGTCTTCATAAGTTCGTATCGGCGGATTTGTTCCCAGGCATCCAATTTTTCATCCGTTACCCGCAGTACACTAACACAGATGTTTTTCAGAAAACAATCTTCATCATTCACCCGTAGTGGCTCTCCATCAAGTGTTTCTAATTTTACGTTGAAATTAACGTTCATAAACACCTCTTGTCCTTTGTTATCTGTTTATTGCCATAATCATTGTTTAACACGTTTTGGGAAAACATGCAACGATCCGGGTTATGTCGTGGTAATTATCCCCGCCCAATGATTCCACAGGGAATTCACGGCATTTTGTGTGTCAGTATCGGATACCACGTTTGGCGCATCCGGATTTGAGTGATCCGTTGTTCCGTCAATTGCCGCACCGACCGTACCATTGGTAGTTATGACCAACGTGATTGAATTCACGTTATAACCATTCCTCATAACAATAAGCGCAAAATCACACCTTTCTTGGTGATGCTCGGTAGAAGGTGCTTCCCCCATAATCATTTGTGCGGCATTTTGCATTGCATACCGTATCTGTGTCCTAAAGGCCATATTGTTTTCCGCGTATTCCGACCTGTCTTGGTAACCCATATTATGCCCTCACTTTCTCAATATTATCATCATGGCCCGCATTAAACCACGTTTCGAATGCTTGTAACGTGGTTACCACATTAGTCAGGTTGGTAATACCCAAACCATCAAACAGACTGCCGGTTAGGTCTGCCGCAACAAATTCGTTTGCTCCGCCGGAACCAAAGGCCAGACTGTTCCATTTTTGATCCAATGCTCTGGCACGTTCACGTACCAGTACCATCAAATCCGCGATTGCCCGAATGTCCGTCATAAACTGTGTTTTTTGTTCATTAATGAGTGCCATTTTTTAATCTCTCCTTTTTACGTAACCGATATTAATCGCCACTGATTCAAACTCGGATCATGCCATATGGTAACCACATCATAATCCTGCAATGTAAAATCGCCGACCATGGCAAATCGATTTGCTTCCAATGACGATGTTGCGCCTGCTTTTAATTTAATATCGCTCGTCCCCACGTTTATCAATTTTATCACATGTCCGCTTTGCGCCAAGATACCACGCAATTCAATATTTGCCGTGGAGGACAACATGATGATTTGCGTGGTGCCGATACCTGTGGGCGCATAGTCGTCCGTATGTGTGGACAATGCCGGAGGGGTAATATAGGATGTAATCCGCAATACGTCAGACCTGAATTTTGCCGCAACACGGGTGTCACTGTCTATATTAAATTCCGCCTCGTCTTCCAACCACGTAATTACGCCGTCATTTGTTTCTCCGTCAAATGTAAGCGCATAATCCGTATCCGCCGCACCGTTTCCAATGATTACACCGGCGTCACCAACCAACGTGATATTGTTTCCGGTGGCGGTGAGTACGAAATTACCACCGACATCAGTTGACAAGGTTGTATGATTTGATCCGTCGTACAAAATTCGAAACTGGTTTCCCGTACCGGTAATATCCAACCGAACGGCGGTGTCTTGCCACACCAAACCGCTTCCGGTATTGGTCCAATTGGTGTCGTTCCAATATTTCATCTCACCGGTCACCGTACCGTCCGGAATATCGTCCGCTGACAAAATCCGATGTTCTGCCCCCGCACCGTCTTGATAATAAAAATTAGTGTCTGTTTTACAATAGGCGGACCAATACCCGGAAATAGCCGTAGGCGTAGTATGTATGGAATTATGAACTGACATCCCGTCAACAATGAACTTTGTGTGATCACCGCCGAAGTATACCGAGTCAGAAACATTTGGCAATGAGTTGTTACCTATGCAGATAGTGTTATCATATACAAACTGCGGAGTCAGGGTATGCCCGGTTCCCGTACCGGCGTCTGTGATAGAAATTCCTCTTAATCTCCCATTTGGCCCATCAGGTTCATTG
>Ga0180438_10000403_pt1 | contig 85737 bp, 73 predicted proteins | sample SS_ome_12_FD_132455 | JGI IMG/M metagenome (GOLD analysis project Ga0180438, IMG submission 132455) | Hypersaline lake sediment archaeal communities from the Salton Sea, California, USA - SS_3_D_2 metaG | ecosystem: Environmental > Aquatic > Non-marine Saline and Alkaline > Hypersaline >... | reverse complement strand
AGAAGATTCAGTAGAAGGTAAGATTCGTTTTACTTATCCGGGTTTTTTTCAGGGGGAAGAGATTGAAGATATATTTTTACGTTTTAAAAAGGGGAAAGTGGTTGAGGCTCGGGCTGCCAAAGGGGAGAAATTACTACTAACGTTACTTGAAACAGATGAAAATTCAAAATACGTTGGTGAAATAGCAATTGGAACCAATGAAAATATTCGTCGATTTACAAAAAATATGCTCTTTGATGAAAAGATGGGAGGAACCGTACATCTTGCACTTGGCAGTGGAATGCCCGAGAGTGGAAGCAAGAATCAATCGGCTATCCATTGGGATATGTTAAAAAATATGCGGGAAGGCGGAGAGATATATGCCGATGGAAAGCTAATTTATAAGAATGGTTCGTTTTTAATATAATGAACACAAATTTTATTTAATAATAGTTATGTAGTCGTTTTTTGCGGATTTCCGCACCGATTGTCGGGTCCAGGTTAATTAACTAAATTTCACTTCGTTTCATAAAACGCTTCGCTGTCCAATGCAGTAAAGGAAATCAATTCTGGTCTATCCCCAAAACCCTTCCAATACTATTTTTTGTTTGCTGCATATCCTGTTAGATGTTGGATGATTTTAACGTTCTGATAGTGCTGTTTCACGAGCCTTTACAAAAGCAGCAGCCGATCTATCGATATCTGCAGCGGTTGTTGCCCAGGAACAAACGCTGATTCGGATGACCGGTTCGCCAAACCATATAGCTCCGCCGCACCAACACTCGCCCGACTTTTGAATATTTTCCAATGTCGCCTTTGTTTGCTCAGGTGTATCACATGCAACCAGGACCTGATTGAATACCACGTCGTTTAAGATATGGAATCCTTCGGCCTGTAATCGATTGGCAAATTGCACAGCACGATCGCATAGTCCATCAACAAGCTCTTCAATACCACTTCTTCCAAGAGACCTCAGTGTTGCCCAAAGCTCAACCCCTCGGGCGCGTCGTGACATATCGGGTGTATAAAGGAATCCATCACGTTTTTCGCTGTATTGAATATATGATCCGCTCAAATGCATAGCCGTAACAAGCGCTTCCCGGTTCTTACACAGAACGATGCCGCAATCATAAGGCGCATTCAAAGTCTTATGAGCGTCAACAGCCCAAGAGTTAGCCTTCTGAATACCCTTCGTAAGGTACTTCTTGCGTTTGGATCCGGCAGCCCATAAGCCGAAGGCGCCATCGATGTGAACCCAAGCACCCACACGATTCGCACGATCACATATCTCATCAAAGGGATCGAATGCCCCGGAATTTACATTTCCAGCTTGCATAATTAAAATGGTTCGATCATCCAATTTCGGTATTCGCTCTACAACCATGCGCCCTTGAGTGTCGACAGGCACTCGCTCAATTTGTTCATTTCCAAGCCCTAAAATCGCTAGGGCTTTAAAAACAGTTGCATGTGCCTGTTCACCAAGAACGACACGGATTTTAGGGGCACCAAACAGCCCCTTCGAACTCACATCCCAGTTTTGGCGCTTCAATATTTCATTACGGCCTGCTGCAATTCCACACATTATAGCAGCCATTGTACCAACGACAAATCCTGCTGCTGTTTCACTCGGAAGTCCAAAAAGATCTATTAACCATTGTTCACATACGGTCTCTAACCGAGATACAATCGGCGATAATACATACATTCCAGGGTTTTGATCCCATACATCAGACAACCACTTTACGGCCACGGCCGTAGGGATTGCACCTCCGCATACAAAACCAAAGTATCTCCCCCCGGTTTGCGCAACAGTAGCAGGTGAGCCATATTCATGCAGCAAACTCAGTGTCTCTTCCGAATCACACGGTTTTTCCGGAAAGGATTCGTCAAAAACTTCAAGACGATTGATGGCATCTTCAGTTGGGAAGACGACACGATCATATAGATTATCCATATAAGCATATGCATAAGATTTGGCCTGCTCAAATAGCTCCCTATTAGCTGTGCCCGAGCGTATTTTTTCTCTGATATTTTCTTTTCTTGTTATTACTTCATTGTCTTTCATAACTTTCTCCTTTATATAGACTGGACGTCCAATCGTTTTTTATTGGTGTTAGTGATAATAATAATGGTGTGACATCCACTAACGTCATTGCCTGATTTGTACTTGACAGCAATGTCCATGTTCTAAAGAGACATTATTGTTAATGCCTCAATAATTCTCCAGAGATATACTCTGGACTTTTTTTGGAAAAGATACCCAAAACTGTACAGTACATTCTCACCAAACATAAGAGTCTCCATTCAAACTGCTGATTAATTTTAAATGTTCTATTTTCCTTGTGTATTTAAGTTGGAGTTATTATCGACATTATTAGTTTAACAATGAAATAGTTCTCTGTCAACATCCAATTATTCCACTTTTTAAGCAGACCAATTTCGCTGTTCTGACAGATTGCTTGATTCGATATTTTTTGTTACGACGCACAAAATAATTCTTGGATACAGTTTTTTCATATCCATTGATGAAAGCACCATTGTCATGGATAAAAAATTTCATTACTTTAAACTTTTTAAAGAAATATTCGTATGACTCATATGGATGTTAGTTTAAAAAAGTTAAAGAAATGACTGGAGGTCGGCATGAATTTTTTGACCAAACAAGAAGAGCTGTTTTTACTTACCATTTACCGTTTAAACGAACCCGCCTACCTGGTCAATATCCGTGAACATTTACTGAAATTTACCGGAAAAGACTGGGCCTTTGGTTCGCTGTATATAACCCTGGATAAATTATACCGGAAGGGGTATGTGAAAACCTATATTGGTGAGTCCAGAGGTTCCCGCGGTGGGAAAGCGATAAAATACTACAGCTTAACAGATGAAGGGTTATCCGTACTGGCGAAGACCAAAGAACTTCAGGATATTATGTGGAAGGGATTCTCCCCGCTGTTAGAAAGAAAAAAATTAACCAATAACCAATGAAAAATAATACACCATCCCGCCTGATCTCCTGGCTTTTCAGAAGATTTATGCCCTGGGATGAGTGGGAATATTTCTTTTCCGCCCTTCAGCCTGTTTATGAGGAACTGTATGAAACCAGGGGCAGATGTTATGCCCGGATATGGTTCTGGAAAGAATGGATTCGATCTTTACCGGATTTTATTAAAAATGCATATACAGGGAGGTTTAGCATGTTTTTAAACTATCTTAAAATGTCCTATCGAAATATTGTAAAACACAAGGGGTTTTCTTTTATTACTGTTTTTGGTCTGGCTACTGGTCTGGCAGCGTTTATTTTGATCGCTTTATATGTTCAATTTGAATTGAGCTTCGATCGCTATCATGAAAATGCGGACAATATATACCGAATGGTCAGGGAAAAACCCACCAGCGAGTCCACGGTATTTACAAAAACCGCAGTGACTCCTGCCCCGCTGGGGCCGGCATTGAAGGAAGAATTCCCTGAAGTAGTCGCCTATGCCAGGCTTTTTAAGAGCCAGAATGTCCTGATTACATTTGGGAAAGAACATTTCATTGAAAAGCGATTTTATTGGGCAGATCCCAGTATTTTCGACATTTTTTCCCTTCCCATGATTAAAGGGAATCCAAAAACAGCACTGGATGACCCTTTCGCTATATTAATGTCCGAACGGACAGCAAGAAAATATTTTGGTGATAATGATCCGTTGGGAAAAGTGGTTAATGCTTTTGGCGGAAATGATTTTAAAGTAGCAGGTGTTTTTTCCGATATGCTGGCCAATTCTCATTTTATAATGGATGTGATGGTTCCTTATGAAACGTTCTTTAAAATCACGGAAAATGATATCAATAATTGGGGCAGCAATTTCACTTACACCTACTTTATGCTGCAGGAGGGCGGAGATCCGAAAGCACTGGAAAACAAATGTCCCGCGTTCCTGGATAAATATGTTTATCAATATTATGATGTCCCGGATAACCAGAAAAATACAGTTTCGATACAACCGCTGACTTCAATCCACCTTTTTTCCCATCGTAATCAGGAGATTGAGCCCAATAATGATATTACCAATATCATCTTGTTTTCTTCCCTGGCAGTGCTGTTTCTTTTGATCGCCTGCATCAACTATATGAACCTGGTCACTGCGCGGTCGGCTAAGCGCAGCAGGGAAGTTGGTATACGCAAGGTCGTCGGAGCTCAGAGGCGACAACTCATTAAACAGTTTTTGGGTGAATCAGTGGCCATGACCGTCCTGGCAATGGTCTTTTCTCTTATTATTGTTCAATTGACCTTACCGGCGTTTAACCGACTAGTGGAAAGAGATCTCAGGTTTAATCCAGTGACCTCTCCCCAGCTTTTTTTCAGTTTGGTGGTGATTATCCTGATGGTGGGACTGTTATCCGGAAGCTATCCAGCACTGCGAATTTCAGGTTTCAAACCAGCCTCTGTTTTAGGCAGAAGCACTTCGGGAAGCTCAAAAGGCTTACCCTTTCGGAATGTTCTGGTTCTGATCCAGTTCTCAATTACCATCATTTTTTTGATCTTCACGTTTATGGTCAAAGCCCAGCTTAATTTCGTGAAGAACCGGGATATGGGCTATGGCAGGGATCAAATCCTGACCATGGAGGTTCAGGAGAGGGAGATTGGACGAAACATCCAGGCGATTAAGGAGGAACTGAAAAAGCATACCAATATTATGGCAGTGTCAACTTCATCTCGATTACCCAATAATATTGAATACCACAACAATGCCCATTGGCCTGGCAGACCGCCCGATAAGGTCTTTCATATATATTATAATATGACGGACTATGAATTTGTGGATCTGTTTGATATCCAGATAGTCGAAGGTAGAAATTTTTCAAAGGAGTTTCCCTCTGATGCCAATGGAGCATTTCTTGTCAATGAGGCCGCAGTAAAAGCTGCGGAGTGGGAATCCCCCATTGGTCAGGAATTTTACCGCTACGGAGATAAGGTCGGTAAAATAGTGGGGGTCATGAAAGATTTTCATCTCCATTCTCTTCATCGCCCTATTGATCCCCTTTACATCTATCTGGATCCCGGGGATTTTTCATACATTTCCATTAAGATGAAATCAACCGATATTCCCGCCACCATCGACTATGTAAAAGGAGTTATGAAAAAAATTGTACCAAACTGTCCCTTTGAATACACTTTTTTTGATGAGGTATTTGCACGGGATTATCATACGGAGCAGCGCATGAGTACTATTTTCGGTTCCTTTGCGATTTTGGCGATTATTGTCGCCTGTCTGGGCCTGTTGGGGCTTGCTTCATACACAGCGGAACAGCGGACCAAAGAGATCGGTATCCGCAAGGTATTGGGTGCATCAGAACCAAAAATATTCCTCCTTCTCTCCAAAGAATTTCTCAAATGGGTGGTACTGGCCAATATCATTGCCTGGCCGATTGCCTACCTAATCATCCGTCAATGGCTGCAGGGGTTTGCCTACCGGGTCAATATCGGAATCACCATTTTTGCTTTCGCCGCTGTAATGGCTTTAGGGATCGCAATTCTAACAGTCAGTTATCAGACCATTAAAGCGGCAAGGGCCAATCCGGTTAATGCATTGAAGTATGAATGAAGTTAAACCAAGTTTTGATTTTTCACCAGTTGACTGAATTTTCCTATCTTAAATACATCGGGAAAGATGTCTACTTTAACTCTTTTGGTCTAAAATCATCTATGATTTTTGCAGAGATCCAATATATATCTGCACGTCCATACCCGGGTTTTGTAAAGTAATTAATAATATCGGAGTAACTTAATGATTCCGTTCCCAAAAATTAAGATAAAACAAAAAGAAATGAAGAACAATCCCTTGTAAAGCATCGTTTATCCTCCTGTATTTAATTCTTTTGAATTCAATTATTAATACGGAAATCAATTTTACAAAGTTTTGAACCTTAAAAACCTTACGAAAAAATGGCATCTTTGGCTTCGGCTTGACTGGTTTAAGAACTGCAATGTCATCTTTACCCTCTGCAATATCATCTTTATCCACTGAAATATCAACTTTATCTGTTGCAATGCCATCTTAAGTTGCTGCAACTCCATCTTTACCTGCTGCAACATCAACTTTAGGCGATACAATGTTATCTTTAGGTATTGCAATGTCATCTTTATCCACTGCAACATCAACTTTACTCGCTGCAATGTCAACTTTATTGGCTGCAATGTTATCTTTACCCTCTGTAATGCCATATTTATGCGCTGCATTGACAACTTTTTGTGGTTAAAATTTATTTGGACAAAAAGGTTAAGATTTTTTTTTGCGTTTTGGGTCGCGGTAGGAATGCCGGTTACTCGACACCCCCCGCTCAGATCCGTACATCTGGTGGCGTTTTGGCGCCTGTCCCCTCTTTTTTGTCCATGGCTCCGAGGAACATCCGCACAACCTTTTGATTAATAAAAAGTTTTGGAAGGTCCAGGAAGGAGTTGGCAGCCCCGGCCTATTAGAGAGGTTTATAAAAGCCCTAGGATTTTTTTCTACCTGCACCTATCTCCTGCATCTGTGACCTATAGTTAAAAAAGTTCTTTGCCGCCTTAGGCTTAGGACACAATACATTGTAAGAAAAGTAATTTTTGTCTGATCTTCTTTTTTTAAACTCTATAATTGACAAAATTCAATAAACGATATAATATAAGTTCAGAGGTAAACAAATGGAAAAAGTGGTTGAAGGTTTTTTAAAAAATGGAGAAATTTTTCTGTTCGAAGAAATAAAGATGAAATTTGCAAAAGTTAAGGTCATTTTTCAGGAAGAAAAGGATGATAAGGTTGACCGGGACAACAATTTCCTTTTGAAGAATAGATTAAAGGTTAGAACTCGAAACTTCAAATTCAATAGAGATGAATTATATGACAGAAAAAGTCTTTCTTGATACGAATTTACTTGTTTATTACTATTCAGAGGATGAGCCAGAGAAGAGTGCCATTGTCGGAAATATAATTAAATCGAATGATATTGTAATCTCTGCTCAAATTTTAAATGAATTTTCATACGTTATGATAAGGAAATTTGGAAAGGAACCTGAATTAATTATAGAGATAATGGAAGAATGGAGAAAAGAGTTTGATATAAAAGATTTAACACCGGCATTATCCATTGAATCATTAAACATTCATAAGAGATACAGATTCTCTTTTTGGGATAGCCTTGTTATTGCGACAGCACTTGAAAATAATTGTGGAATCCTATTCACTGAAGACCTTCATCATAATCAAATAATAAAGGGACAATTGAGAGTATTCAACCCATTTGAAAGTATTCCGGATGATTTTGTTGAGGAAGAACAAGAGGAATCTTCACAGGATTGAGGTCGTCTTTCGTCTTCTGTCATCTGATTTCGGTGCACATTTGTAGCCTCTCTCTATTCTTACAGCAATTCTAATTTTGGAGTGACAAAAAAATGGGTCAAGCGAATAAACTTACCTTATTAATTGGGTTTGAAAAATTACTGTCAGAGTTTGATATTTTCTTTAGTTACTATAATAAAAATGCTTTTATTGAGGAAGTAACGAAGTAACGCACCGCCCCGTTATCTCCGATTTTTGCCTGATTTGATTACGAAGTCGTAAGATCAATAGAACTGGACAGAATCGCTTGTTCATTTTTAACATTTCACTGTGTACTACTATGGCTTAATTTCTTGAGGTTATTTATAAAATTAGAGTTAAAAAATTTAAAATTTCTGTTAGGAAAAGTTGAAAAGTGGACAGTTTAAAGCTCAAAAGTGGACTTCATTTTGATAAGATAATTGGTTCTCTTAATGGGGCTTGACCTATTTTATTTCGTCTCAACTAATCTGTCAATAGTAAACAAAAATTTTCGATAAAAGCTTTCGAAAATTTTTGCGGACATCATTGTCATGCTGCCCGCTATTGACAGATTGGTAGATACGAAATATGTGTCAATTAAGCCCCAATAAAGAAAAAAATTTTTAGTCCTCAAAATCATATCTCCCAAGAATCTTTCTCCCTCACTTAATCTTTATTTAGGAGTCCACTTTTCAACTTTAAATCGATTAAAAACTGTCCACTTTTGAACTTTAAATGGCAAAAATTTAAAATTTCTTGACTTTTTTTCTTTGATATGTTAAAAATAAACTTCTGGGTCAGAATTATATTTGGGAAAGCCTAGGAGAAGAAGTAATGTGAGTACAAGGAAACAGAGAAAGGAAGAGAAAAAGTTGATTGGTGAAAACGTGAGTTCGTGCTTAATGGTCATTTTTAAAAGTCTATTTGACGATAATATAAAGGGAAAATATTTAATTATACAATCAAAGGAAAAAAGGTTTATAAATGATGCAGGGAAGGAAATATATATATCTAAATTATTTTGGAGAGGAGGAATTCATGATTCAAGAAAACGGAAAATTCCAGGTTTACAACGAACTCAAAGAAATTATTTTAACAAGCCCCAGGGAGCAGTTATTGCCGAAATTAAAAGACAAATTCCGCAATGCTGCTATTGAAGATCGTGCAACGTATAAACGGGAGCTGTTAAAACTGGCCCAGGAGCTGGATATAGAATCCTTCCATGTCCCCATTTTCGAAACCCTGGCTTCCTTGAACTCTATTTGGGAAGAGCACATTGCCAGGAAAGGTCTGATACAGAGGTTCAATCAAAAATATGAATTAGGAAGATACAAGGAAGCGGCCCGGATTTGCTCAGATCTAATCACCCAGGGATTGGATTACCTGGACACTGTTGATATTGGAGAAGGTACTCTTCTCCCCCTGTATGATGAAAAAGAATCAAAAATACTTCAATTTAATGAACAGGAAATAAGAATTCTTGATTTAGACCTAAATGTGATTCACTCGTTGGACATCCCGCAGGATCAAAGCATCGTAGATGTGCTTACACCTGTTAAATATGTTCATCATGGAGTTGGAGACAATGAAATTGATGACAGGCTCTGGGTACTGACAGAGGACAAAAGTAGTCACCATCGATGGGTCATTCCCCTGGCCAAAGATCAAAATACGCTTAATCTCCAGACTAAAATAAAAATAGTTATTCCAGCAAAATATGCTGGATTTAATCGTCTCTCCCGGTTTCAAGGTCATCTCCTGTTGGTGGGTCAACAATCAATCATCTATTATCGCGCAGATAAGGGTTGGGAACAATGGCTGACCATTGAGGATAAAATAACCTGTTATAAACAGATAGAAGAATATTATTGGATTGGAAGCGCTGATGGTCATGTACGCATCATTAAAAAGTTTGAGCATCCAGGAGTTCGAAAGTCAATAGAGCGTTTATCCACAATTATAACGAGTATTACTAGTCAAGAAAAATTTGTAACCGTGGCCAGTGAAAAGGAATTGATGGTCACAACAATGGAAGGGGCATCTATCAGGGCACAAATAACGAACGACAGCCCCATCCATCAAATACAACTATTAAATAACGAAGTGATTGTCATACTTCAAAATAACGGCCGACTATTGGGTCGGGATATCCATAATGGAGACATCCTATGGCAGATCAATTTAGAGGACCGGTATGATTTGCTACTCAATATTGGAAACCAGGTATACTGTAAAAAAGAAAAAGGGGATACCAATTTGTTTGTTTTACCTGATATCCAGGAGATGACACAATCATTAAAAAAATACAAGATAACAATAACTGAGGCCAAGATTGAGAAAGATCCCACCGCACCAGTTCATGACCGGATAGATTTTCACGGCCGTGGTGATATTTTGGAGGAGATTAAAAGAAATCCTAAAACCTTATTTCTTATCAGCGGGGCACCCAAAAGTGGCAAAACTTCGCTTTTGTATATTCTGAACGATGTCTTGGTAACGAATTCCAAATGCTGTTATATTGACATAGAACAAATTAATAGAAAACACTCCAAATATAATGAATTCGAAACAAGCTTCTATGATAAGTGTCTGTCTCAGCATGGAATTCCCCCGCAAGATTTGAGTACGCTATCAGTCTTTCAAAAACTTGCTGAAATAGTTAAAAAAGTTCGAGGAACTAAGGATTATTGTGCTTTTTGTCTGGACAATTTTATCTCACCAGAATTTGACGATGACTCTGGTGCTGAAGAGTTCAACCAACTGTTCAAAGAAATGTGCACACACAAACACATTCGCTTGATACTGACGTGTAGTAAAAGTAAAAAAAAAGAAAATGAGCAATATTTTAGAGACATCCGTTCCGATATTTCAATAGATAAAGAGATACGCCATATGTACTTGTCTTCGTTTTCTGAAGAGGAGGCAAAAATTGCGATCCGCAAGATCGGAACTTTAAGTGATCAACATTTGATGGATATCTACCATTACACCGGTGGTTTTCCATACTTGATCCAATTCTACCAAGGATGGAATCCTAAAGAAACCAACATCGAAACTTATTCAGATAGTATCGCAAAAGAGTACAAAGAAAAAATTTTTATCTATTTCAGAGAGCTCAGCCCCAACGCACGTTTAATCTTGGCCACCCTGATCTTTAGAGATTTAATCTCGAAAAAGATCGATTTTGAAAAATTATATAAGGATTATCCACTTTTATCGGAATTTATACCGCGAGATAACTTTACAAACACATTGAAAGAGATCGCTGATTATAGCAGCGAATTCAAAGTAGAATGTGATGAAGATCGCTTCAAGGTTGAAATAGGGGAGAATCCACGACTGTTTCATCTGACTTCCCATCATATCCCCTGGATGAAAGCTCTCTTTGCCCTCTTTAAATTCAGTGCGAATCCCTGTATTGAAAATGCCCATCAGATAATTTTGGCAGTCCGGAATCTCCTAAACATTAAAATTGAAGACGTGGAAAAATCAGACGATCCATCATATAATAGGTTAAAAGATCAATTCAAGGATCAGTTTTATATCAGGGAGATGAGTGAAGAAGCACGTGGGGCTTTAAAAATACCTTTAACGACATATATCGTAATCCCTCTTAAACCCTGGATAAAAGGTAGGACCATCCAATATCTTTCTTCTCTTTATGCTTTACTCCAAGAATGTATAAGAAGAACACGGAAAAAAAGTGGAGTAGAGGGTGCTGCTGCCAAATTCTATATCCTACTTTTCTCATTCAGCGATATTCCTTTTGAAGAGCTGCAAAATGAGATGATCGGATTGGAAAGGATTTCCATTATTGATTTTTGGAAAATGAGAGATGTACTGCTGGCGGAAAATCCTCAGGAAAAAACCCGAGATATCATCTTTCTGCAGTTAAAAATCAGCGAGCGTTCTCCTTACATCTATGCCGGACCAGTGGAGGAATTATTTTACGGCCGCGATATTGAGATCGCCCTGGTGCGGGGCTTACCGGAAAATATAGGCATTTTTGGTACCCGTACAATCGGCAAGACCTCTTTGATGCTTAAGTTGTATCGAGATTTAAAAGGCCGGGAAAATTGGCGAGTCTTTGCCCTGGACTGCGGCAGAATTGGCAGCGAAAAGAAATTGTTAGCCAAACTGGCTGAAAAGATGGAAATCCCTTTTCGCACAATTTCCAACATAAGAAAGTTTAGACAATATATATCTAAAAAGGCCGAACAGGAAAGAGTTAAGTATCTATTTCTCCTGGATGAGGTGGACGGCCTAATAGCCTATGATGTCCAGCATGGTGAAAAGATATTCAAAACCTTTAATATACTGCGAACCGAACCACTGAAGAGTGAAGAAACAGCGGCCCGTTTTGTACTGTTTGGATTTGAGGAGATGTTCAATCAGATGAAAAATCCGACATCCAGACTCTACAATTTCATGGTCTTCCTTCCCCTCCAAGCCTTGGCCCCCATAAGCGCATTTGCGTTGGTGACTCACCCGATGAATAATATCTATGTGAAATGGAAAAACACAGAGGATGCTCAATTCCTGGTGGAACAGTGTTCCGGTCATCCCTGGTTATTGCAGGCGGCCTGTCATACGTTACTGAAAATCCTAGATCAAAAAACTGAAAAATTCGATATCGTTGAAAGAGAAAATGTAAACCAGTCCCTCCTTCATGATGACTTCAGGCAGCTCTGCATGAGACCCTACGAATCCATCAGTGGTCTGGATAAAGAACCGTTTTTACAGGGTATCCATAAAATAACAACTTTGGCGGCATTGGTACTCCATTTAGAGAAAGGCAAAAAACTCTTTTCCTTAAACGACATTCGAGGGGAATTGAAAACCTATAGAGTAGACATATCACCGGACCAGATGCATGCCACTATCACACGTTTGTGCATGTATGGTATATTCAGATATATGGGTGACCCTGATATCATTATGAAGAAAGAAAAAGACAATTATGAAAAAGTAAAAGAAGGTATACAAAAGGTCAGTGAAGAGATGGTGGAAAAACCAGAGGAAATAAATATAAAGCAACCTGAAATTTTTGATATCACAAAGGGGTATAACTTGGAATTAAAATATCAATTTGCCGTCAAGATATTCCCTCAAATTCTAACCGCCAATCTCGGCGGCCTGGAAAATTGTAAAATTGTTATTAAAAAAACAGTCAAAAAAAAATAGAACGTAAAAGGAGGAGGCGCTATAATCATGAACAAAGAAAAATTGAGACAATTGATGAACCGTATTACCGTCCGCCGCTTTGTGAACCTGCATGCCGACGGTAATACTCTGGATACCGGAATTATCAACGATGTGATCAATAGTGTCACTGAAATGCACCAGGGGGTTTACTGCATTGCTGTTGATATAAAAAGCATTCCAGTCGGGGATGAAAAAAAAGAGGCCGGATACCTTAAAGATATTATAAACGAAGAGATGACTAAAAAACAATTTCCACATTGGATCCATGAGGCAAATACCATCGAGCATTTACTGCACCAATTAAACGAGCGTTTGGAGGACCCTACTCTTATCATATTTTATCAATTTATATCACCGGAAGATGAGAAAGAGAAAAATTTACTTCGTTCCCTACGCCAATTCATCCAGATGAGAGATTCACTACTTTTGGGATTACTGCTAATCAGCAGTAAAAAATTAGATAAATGGGACCTTCGTCCCTACTCCGACATTGATGAACGAGTTGTAGAGTATTTTTCGCACGAATAAATCTAAATATAGGAGAGGAAAACAAAATGGGAGATTATAGAATTGTCAAAAATGATAAAATCAATAGTCTGGACGGAAGCAAACATGAAAAAATAATATGCATTAATAGTGAACTGGAGAATTTTACATTAAAAGAGAATGCCAATATAAATGTTAAAGAATGTATTTTCGTAAATTGTAAAAATAAAAATCTGACAATTTTAAAAATTAAATCCTTCAAAAAAATTATATTCATTAATTGCAAAATCAGAGACCTCTGGATAAAGAATTCTTACCTTCCCAATTTACAATTTATTGGTTGTGATATATTTAACTCAAAATTCAAAAACTCAACTTTACCGGGGGTGATATTCTCTCGAGATACAAAAGAAGTTCCAAAAAATGCCCTGGAAGAAATACAGAAAAGCTTAAAAAACAGTAAAATTGAATTCTCTAAACAAGATTCAATAAATGAATCCACAATCAACCGTACAGAATTCATGTTTTGTGAACTAAACGATATGCGAATTGATAAAACAGAGATTAGGGATTCGAAATTTAAACACTGCAATATAGAGCATCTAAAAGTTATGGGAAATGTAGTTCTAAAAAATATAGACCTGAGAGGATCAAAATTTTTGGAATCAGATTTCGGAAATGGACGTTTTAACAATATAAAATTTAGAAAAGGATTTTTTTTGATTGAGTGGTTCGATTTTATTTTAAGTTCTTTTATCACATTTGCCATGTTTTTTTTAAGTATGATTTCAGGCAAAAAGTGGTCTTTTAGAAAAATAAAAATAAAAGAGATAATGATGCGGGTTAGACATTTCATAAAAAAAATTTTATATATATCTATATTAAGGCTCCTTATAGATTTCCTTTCATCGACTGATTGCAAAAACACTCAATATAAAGAAGCCGACTTATCAGAAGATTATCATTTTTTGTGGCATATCCAGGATCTTGATTTCATACACAATTTTAAAAAAAAACATCCAATTTTTGCATTCTTAACTTTTTGGACCAGTAACTATATGCGCTCTTTCGGAGCTCTTTTATCTTCAAGCTTTATTGTGGTCTGGTTATTTTCTTTACTGCACTCCTCAAATTGGACAATTTTTGGAAAAATAAATCCTGCCCCTGATTATTATCTTTATCTAAGTTTTAAAATCTTTACAAATTTTGGCATGGATCCCCTTGATGCCCAAAATTGGATAACAAAATTTTTAGTAATTAGCGAAGTCATAATAGGATATTTTGCCCTCGGAATTTTGCTCAGTATCATACTCTATCCCTTCTCCAGAAGGACTTCTCTACCTGGAAGCAACAAGGAAAAAAATAATGAGAAATCCGAAAGTAGGATTGAGTCTTGATAAAAGGGTATAAAAAAGAAGAGACCGTAGCGGTGCAAGACTTTATTAATTTGTTCTAATAACCTTGTGTTAACCCTGAACTAAAGAAAAGATTGGCGATACAACGGATCCCTTATTCCTTAAAATCGATGTGATTGCAAAACTAAAGCTTTCGTGCGCCAAAAATTTGAAATCAAGCGCTCTCTGCAAAGAATATCTCCTCACCGGCAACTATATCTGCTGCATATGCTTGAGCCACATAAACATCCTCCACTTTTATTGTTGGATGATCTGCAGCAATTTCGGTAGGAGTTAAACCTTCCGAAAGTTTCCTTAATATAAGTTCAACCGTGACCCTTGTACCTTTAATTACCGGCTTCCCACACATTATTTCCGGATTAATCTCAATTTTGTTATAATGCTTCATATTCACTCCACTACTTATTATTATAATCTCATAAGTTGAAATTGTCAAAAAAGAAAAGCCGCACGTCTCGAGATGGTATGACTTTTTCCCCGCAGTACTCCATTACTCCACTACTCCAATAGACGTTTATCTCCCAATTAGTTGAATTTTTTTCCGATCTATGTTATTCAATACCATTAACCGGTTAAACCGGCGTTTGCAGTGACTGAATCGTACGGTATGACGTCTTCCGAACTGCGAGAACTCATGGATGTTGCGGAAAAAAACAAGGAATTGATAAAGAGGTACTGGAATGAATACTTTGGTTTGTGAGCCCCTGGCGAGAACCCTTAGGTTTGATGCTGATACAATGTGGGTTGAACTCGCGGATGGACGTCAACTCGGCGTGCCCCTTGCATACTTTCCCCGCCTGCTCCATGCTTCTCCTGCTGATCGAGAGAAATACACTATCAGTGGAGGTGGAACCGGATTACACTGGGATGAGCTTGACGAAGACATCTCGGTTGCCGCCCTTCTACTGGGTGTCGGTGACCGAACTCGAACCAGTACGACCTCTAAAAGAAAAGCATCCTGACCAGGAAAGAAAAAAGTAGATTATAGGCAAAAAGCAAGTGGCACCCGCAACCCAATATGCCACCCCACCGGCCGAAAAGAGTGGGGACTGCAAAAAAGTTAGTTTTTTTGCCTACTGCTTATTGCTTCATTGCCTACACAGCTTAACTTAGCCCTGGACCATGCAAAACTTTTTTTTAAAAATGAAAATTGACTTGACAATTTCTCATTTTTCAGCAATAATTCTCCCTAACAAGGAGATTGACATGATCAAATCCGAAAAGGACGAACGCGTCCTTCATCTGAAGCTTAATGCACCCCCGGTCAATGTCATTGATACTGCCATCTGCAGAGAACTTGCCGAGAAATTAAAGGAGGCCGCTACCGACAAAACGATTGCAGCAATCCTTCTTTCCGGTGAAGGCAAATGTTTCTCTGCAGGTGCATCAGTGGATGAACACGAGGAGAAACTTGCAAAGGAGATGATTCCTGCTTTCGCAGACGCCTGCCAGGCTCTTTATGAAATGCCGGTACCCACAGCAGCACTGGTTCATGGTTTTTGCTTTGGCGGTGCAATGGAGTTGGTATTGTATGCTGATTTCATTGTGGCAGACCCTTCTGCTAAATTCAGTGTTCCTGAAATCACACTGGCGTTTTTCCCTCCAATGGCTTGCTCGGCACTTCCCGGTATCGTGGGCAGACAAAACGCCGCTCACCTTATTTTTACCGGCGAAACAGTAGATGCCGAACGCGCCTATGCCATGGGACTGGTTCAGAAAATCGCCGAACAATCTGAGTGGGAAAAAATCGCTAAACGATTCAACAAAACCAGCGCACCTGTGCTTCGACTGGCTAAACAAGCATTGAAACAAGGACTCAAAACCCCTGTTGATGAAATCCACGGTGAAATTGTTAACGACTTTTTTCTTAAACGTCTTTACAAGATCGAAGATGTAAAAGAAGGTATAGCAAGCTTTAGTGAGAAAAGAAAACCTGAATGGAAACATGAGTAGATGTATATAAAAATGGTGTACTTATTATACAAAAAGGGGGTCGGCGACCCCAACCCATTCACGGTCAGACAGAAGCCGTTCTTTCGAAGCTTCATCTCAAAAGTTTGCCGAAAAAACAAAGTTTCAGAAGGTATTAGTAAAAAATTTCTAAGGATCAAAGTAAAGCCTAATGCTAATACATAGACTATTGGTAAAAAAAACAGTTTCCTATCGATAGCTGTCCTGCTTTAGCAAGACCAGGAATCTGTTAAAATAACTATACTTTTAAAGAAGTAAATAACAAAAAATTATAGGAGGATAATGAAATGTCTGATATTCTATACCGGGCAAAAGGGGATAATTCAGGAGTAATAGCCTCTGAGGATGTCCCAATCGTTATGAATGCGGTTGTGGCACTAGGAAAAGAAGGCGGTGAAAGGAACGGGATACCATTGGGATATGAATTTATGGAAGATCGTGATACACCGCGGCTTGACGATGGGGAAGTTTTACTAAAAGTAGAATATTCCGGAATTTGTCATACAGATCTATTATGTCTTGATGGAATTCTGGTTGTAAAAAAACCCAGGATTCCAGGGCACGAATTTGCAGGGACAGTAGTTGCCGCTGCGCAGGATGTAGATGAGAACTATTTAAATAAACAGATGGTTGCATTGGCATTGTATGGTGGGACTGGCAGGCAGCCAAATTTAAGTAGAGATGCAATTTTCACCGGAGTTGCTGTTGATGGTGGATTTGCAGATTATTTTAAAATTAAACCGGAATACCTCATATCCATACCCAAAGATGTTTCAACAAAGCATGCATTCGCAGCAGGAGATGCATTAATGACTTCGAGACATGCGGTTTCAAAAATTATACCAGGTTATGGGAAAGACGAGACTCCAAAGGTTGTTGTTTATGGTGCCACAGGTGGATTGGGCGTGGCTACAATTCTTAACTTAATTGGAGCAGGTGTCAAACCGGAAGATATATATGCAGTCGATGTAAGACAAGAGTACCTGGATGAGCTTAAAGAGAACCTGGGACTTAATATCATTAATTCAGGTGGTCAAAAAGTAGCGGAACAGATTAAACAAATGGTAGGAGGCAGAGTAGATGCAGTTATTGACTGTTTTGGATCGGGGGGTAACATCAAAAAAGCCTATGCTTCACTTGAGGAACTGGTTAAAGCTGGAGTCGGTGAGGGAGAAAATCAGTTTAATAAAAATAGTGTTAAAAATTGGCTGCTAGAGAATTTTATGTCTCAAGGAACAATTTCCGATGCTTATGATATTGTAAGAAATGGTGGTTATGTTGAGGTTATTGGAAGCAGAGGGGATCATATATTACGCCCCACGGGAAAGTTCATGGAAACAGAAGTCACCTCAAGTGGCCCATGGGGTGGTACTCCGGAGGATGCAAAAATTGTGCTCCAGTATATAAAGGAAGGTAAAATAGGAATGAATCAACTCGAGCTCCTGCTTGGCAAGCAACTCCCATTCACGAAAGAAGGATTTTCAGAAGGAGTTGAAGATCTCAGAAAGAGTAGAGTGATGGGAAGGATCTACTTTAAAATGTAATTTAAACAGGAAAAAAAATGAGGTATGCAGAGACAGGATTTAATTTAGAAGTTGATCTAACCAGGGGAAATATTGAAAGAGTCGCAACCGACCCCAAAGACACCGAGCGTTACCTGGGGGGCCTTGGTACCAACGCTAAGATATTATGGGACAGGGTTCCCCCTGAAATTGAACCTTTTTCTCCTGATAATCTACTTATATTTGCCGCTGGTCTTTTATGCGGCACACCGGCTACCGGTTGTAATCGTACCATTGTTTCTACCATTTCTCCTCAGAGCCGGTTAATGGCATTTTCAATGATGGGGGGATTTTGGGCACCGGAGTTGAAGTATGCTGGTTATGATAAAGTGATTTTTCGCGGAAAGTCCCCCAACCTGGTTTATTTGTGGATAAACAATGACAAAGTCGAAATACGTGACGCCTCTCATTTACAGGGAAAAGGTGCTATTGAAACAGAAGAACTTATTCGGCAGGAGGTGAATGAGCCAAAAGCCCAGGTGGCTGCCATTGGTCTGGCTGGTGAAAACAGGGTTTATTTTGCCTCTATTGAGCAGGGCAGGTCCAGTGCCAGCCGGGGCGGTATAGGCGCTGTTATGGGAGATAAAGGATTAAAGGCGATAGCTGTTCGTGGAACAGGGGACATCAATATTGCCAGACCGGATGAATTCCTGGAGCTTTGCAACGACGTGCTGGAATATATAAAAATTCGGGATGCAGAACCAATCCCGGGGGTAATGCCCATTTTAGCCAGGTTGGGATCGCCCCAGGAAATGAAAATCCATGATGAGAAATGGCACACCGAGAGTTTCATGTGGGGTAATGCCCGCCACCGCAGAAGAGACTTTTGGACCGAGGAAGTCGAAAAGGAGTGGACCGAGGCCATGGAAAATGCACAGAAGCGGCTCATCAGTTGCTATAACTGTCCGTTGAAGTGTGCAGCTACGATTTCCATGCCGGGAGTTCCAACATACATGATGAAATGCTTCTCAAAACTGACCTATACAATGGCGGCCATGTCAAACCTGGATTTTGGCTTAAGAATCGCGCAGCGGGCAACCGAGTATGGAGTGGACGCATTTTCAACCCCGCAAGTGATGGCCTTCGCCCTTGAACTATATGAAAACGGCATTCTAACCGATGACGATATGCCGGGACTTCCCTCTGATAACGAGGAGAGATTTTTCTGGCTACTTGACAGGATTGCCCGGCGGGAAGGGATCGGAGATTTCCTGGCCAATGGTACGTATTGGGCGGCCAAAGAGATTGGTAAGGGTGCGGAGGAATACGCTCATAATAATATTAAGAAAACCGAGCAAATGCCTCTCAAACTGTCAATGCTGAATCCCATTTATTTCCTTATGTATTGTACCGGCGAGAAGATAAACATTACCCAAATTGAAGGACAGTTCCCCCAGATGCCTTTTCCTACGAGAGAGGAGAGAGAAGAGTTTGTAAAGGATTGGTACCATGTCCCTGATGAAAAGTTTAAGCAATATTTCCTGGACTGGGAACTGCGCGGGGAAAAATCATTCCCCTATTACCCGACGGTTGAAATGTGCTGCGATATTGTTGACTGGCAGGAGAAGATGCACTACATTGATGATGCACTCGGGATGTGCGCAGGTTTATCGTCATTTCCCCTGAAACCACCGTATCATATACACAATTACCCGAAATTTATCTCATCAGGGGCCGGGATCGAAATGGATGAAGCCAGACTAACGCAAGCAGCCAGGCGGTACCGAACATTGGTTAGAGCTATTAATATAAGAAGAGGCATGAGGAGAAAAGATGAGAAGCCCCCGGAGAACCATTGGAAGAAAAGATTTCCCGAACTTGAAAAGAAGCTCTTAGACGAGTATTACAAACTCAAGGGATGGAATAATGAGGGTATTCCTACGAAAGAATCTTTACATGAATTGGATTTGGATTACGTGAGCGAAGACTTTATACAGAGGGGGATATTAGAGGCTTCGGCAGAGACGGAGGAGAAATAATGCGAAGAGGTAGTAACCGTCATGGGTGAGAAAAAAAAGAAAATCGTTAAAATAATAAAAGTTGATCTTGATAAATGCAATGGCTGCCGGGCATGTGAGGTGATCTGCTCCGCCTTTCACGCTTCGCCGAAATACAGCGGCAATAATCCGGCCAGGGCTCGTATCCGGGTGATTCATGAACCGATAAGAGATGTTTATGTACCGATACGTGCCGGTGATTATACGCCGGCCGAATGTACCGGCAGACATACGTATACCATTAACGAAAAGGAATATGATGAGTGCAGCTTCTGCGGAGTTTCCTGCCCATCCAGGGACCTTTTTAAAGAACCCGATTCCGGTCTCCCGTTGAAATGCGATATGTGTGAAAGCGATCCGCCTTTAGAAGAGCCGATGTGTGTTCAGTGGTGCTTAGCCGATGCCCTCACTTACGAAGAAAGGGAAGAGGAAGTCGAAGAAGAAGAAGAGAAGCGGGAGGAGATGGAGATCGGATTGGAAGCACTGGTAAAAAAATATGGATTACAGAAGATAATGGATACCGTTGCCCGATTGTCAATGTCAAAGAAGGGCCTAAAACATACGGCGAAAGAAGAGGATTAAAATAACAATGGAGACTGCAGCCCCTTCCAGAGAGATCATAGATGTCATAAAAGAGAGCGGTGGAGAAGCCTTCAAATTATGCTATCAATGCGGATTATGCGATACTGTTTGTCCCTGGAACAGGGTTAGAACTTTTAGTATGCGCAAGATCGTCCGACAGGCTGCATTCGGTTTGACTGAGATAGAAAGTGATGATATGTGGCTTTGTTCTACCTGTGGGAGATGCCCTGAACTGTGCCCCAGAGGAGTGAAAATAATAGAATGCGGGGTGTCCTTACGCAGGATTGCCACCGAATACGGGATCTTTCCCGGATCCGCTGAACCGGTTCCCGCCATAAGCGAAAGCCTCAAGGGCGAAGGGAATCCCCTGCGGGAAGAAAGAAAAGAGAGAGCCAATTGGGCGGAAGGACTTGGAGTAAAAACCTTTACCGAGGGGATGGAATTTTTATATTTTCCCGGGTGCTACCTCTGCTATGACCCAAGATTAAAGAAGGTCGCTCGAGCCACAGCCAATATCCTTGAACGAGCCGGGATAGAATTCGGCATACTGGGGGAGGCGGAGAATTGCTGCGGCGAAAGCATCCGCAAGACCGGTGACGAAGCATTATTTAAACGCCTGGCCAGGGAAAACATCAAAACCTTTGTTGATCATGGGGTGAAGAAAATCCTGGTTTCTTCCCCTCACTGCTTTCACACCTTCAAAAACGAGTATACCGAATTTATGACTAACTTTGAGGTACTTCATATATCCCAATATTTATTCGAACTTATTAATGAGAGAAGGCTCGAGCTCACTAAGGAGTATGCGAAAAAAGTGACCTATCATGACCCCTGTTACCTGGGCCGGCACAATGGCATCTATGACGAACCCCGGGAGGTCTTAAGGAAGATACCCGGGTTAGAACTGGTTGAAATGGCTGATTCGTTGGAGGACAGCCTCTGCTGCGGGGGCGGCGGCGGCAGGATCTGGATGGAAACTGTAAAAGGTGAACGATTCTCCGACCTGAGAATAGAACAGGCCGTCGCAGCCGGGGCCGAAGTGCTGGTTACTTCCTGCCCATACTGTATCACCAATTTCGAGGACAGCCGGTTGAACCTGGAGGACAGCAAAAGCATTGAGATTAAGGACATCACGGAAATCATCCGGGAAGCGATCCAGGGAACCGAAGAAACATGATGAGGAGATAGAGAATTGGATAAAGAAGTAATTGAAGGACCGCTTGCCCATCGTCTCACGGATAGTCATTTCGGGGATGTAATGGTGGTGGGCGGTGGGATCAGCGGTATCCAGGCCGCTCTTGATCTTGCCACCGCCGGATTTAAGGTTTACCTGGTGGAGAAATCACCCACCATCGGCGGCAAGATGGCCCAGCTGGATAAGACCTTTCCCACCAATGACTGCTCCATGTGCATTGAATCTCCCAAGTTTATCGAATGTGACAGGCACCCCAACATAGAGATTTTGACCTATACTGAAGTTGACAGCGTGGAAGGGAGACCAGGAGACTTCACCGTAACCCTGGTTAAAAAGCCCAGGTACGTTATAGAGGATAAATGCACTGGGTGTACCGTCTGTGTAGAGTATTGCCCGGTTTTGGTCCCTGATCCGTTTAACCAGGACCTATCGTCCAATAAAGCCATCCATATATACTTCTCCCAGGCCGTTCCCCTGGTCACTTATATAGATGAAAATTGCCTGTACCTTAGGGACAGGAAATGTACCATCTGCCGGGGAGTTTGCAAGCATGACGCCATCGATTTTGATCAGGAGGCGGAAAAGGTAAAAATAAACGTCGGAGCCATCGTCCTGTCCCCGGGCTATGAGGCCTTTGACCCGAAGCCCCGGGGCGACTACGGTTATGGAAAGATGGCGAACGTGGTAACCAGTCTTGACTTTGAGCGGCTCTTATGTGCCACCGGACCGCATGAAGGTGAGATACTGCGCCCTTCGGACCAAAAGCATCCGCATAAAATAGCCTGGATTCACTGCGTCGGTTCCAGGCAGGTTATCCCTGGTGGTAACAGCTATTGTTCCTCGGTATGCTGCACCTACATCCAGAAGCAGGTGATTTTGGCAAAAGATCATAACGCCGACACGCAGGCCACCATATTCCATAACGATATTCGGTCCTTTGGCAAGGATTTTGAACGATTCTACCAGAGAGCGGAGAGTCTGCCCGGTGTTAGAGTTATAAGAAGTTACGTATCTATAGGAAAAGAGATTCCGGGAACAAAGAATGTAACCATACGGTACGCCACCTTCGAGGATGGGGTAAAGGAGGAAGAATTCGACCTGGTGGTATTGGGCGTTGGCCTGACCCCCCCCGCCGATGTGCGGGACCTGGCCGATACCTTTGGCATCAAGCTCAATTCTCACGGCTTCTGTAAAACCAATCCCGTCAATCCCATGGAGACCACCCATCCAGGAATTTATGTAAGCGGGGCCTTCCAGGGTCCCATGGATATCCCCGAGTCGGTGGTAACCGCCAGTGGGGCCGGGGCTATTTGCGGTCACCTCCTCGTTTACCGGCGTGGGAAACTGGCCAGGGACAGGATATATCCCCCGGAAAGGGATGTCTCCGAAGAGGACGCCAGGGTGGGGGTCTTTGTGTGTCACTGCGGCGCCAATATCGGGAGAGTGGTGGATGTTCCTTCAGTCGTCGAATATTCCTCCACTTTAAAAAATGTCGTTCATGCCGAAGAGGGACTATTTGTATGTTCTACCGATGCTGCCGAGCAAATATCAAACACCATCCGCGAAAAAGGACTCAATCGTGTGGTGGTGGCTGCCTGTACCCCCAGGACACATGAGCCGCTGTTCAGGGACACGCTCCGGGAAGGAGGAATTAATCAATATTTCTTCGACATGGCCAATATTCGAGAACACTGCTCCTGGGTCCACTCCAAACAAAAGGAAGAAGCCACCAAAAAAGCAAAGGATATCGTTCGGATGTCGGTGGCCCGGACTCTCAATTTGGAACCCCTGCAGGAATTTGATCTCCCCGTCAACAAAACGGGATTAGTGGTGGGAGGAGGCCTGGCCGGGATGACCAGTGCACTGGCTTTAGCTAACCAGGGATTTGATGTTCACCTGGTGGAAAAGGATACCGAGCTGGGGGGAATGGCACGACGAATTCATTACACCCTGGAAGGGCTGGATGTCCAGGCATATTTAAATGATCTTATCCGTAAAGTTTATCAACACCCTTTAATCCATGTATCTCATGATGCGACTATTGCAAATGTTTCCGGTTATGTGGGCAATTTCATCACCACGGTGAAATCCGAAGGAAGAGTCAAAAAAATACTTCACGGCGCAGCCATCCTGGCAACAGGTGCCGACGAATATAAACCCACCGAATACTTTTATGGGGAAGATAATAGGGTGTTGACCCAATTGGAATTGGAGGAGCGTATCGCCAGTGGTGAGGAACGAGTGATTAACTCTGGAAGCCTGGTGATGATCCAATGTGTCGGCTGCAGAGAGGAAGAGAGGAATTACTGCGCCCGCATATGCTGCAGCCAGGCCATAAAGAACGCCCTGAAACTAAAAGAGATAAACCCCGAAATGGATATCTATATTCTCTTTCGGGATATGAGAACCTATGGGTTCACAGAGGATTATTATCGTGAGGCAGCGGATAAAGATGTAACGTTCATTCGCTGGGAACCGGAAAACAGGCCCCAGGTGGAACCTGTCACAGCGGAGGGCAAGCCCGTTTTAAGGGTAACCGTTCCTGATCCGGTTTTGGGTCAGAAACTTGCTATAGACGTCGATTTACTCGTCCTGTCCGCCGCTGTTGTTCCCTCGAAAGGAAGTCAGGAAATCGCCCGTTTGTTCAAGACTCCTTTGAGTCCGGATGGTTTCTTCCAGGAAGCCCATGTAAAATTAAGACCGGTTGACTTTGCAGCAGAGGGTATTTTCCTGTGTGGGACAAGTCACTATCCCAAGAATATATCGGAAACGATCAGCCAGGCGTATGGTGCTGCCGGCCGGGCCGTTACACTTCTCTCACAGGATTCAGTCACAGCCTCCGGCGCTATTTGCGAGGTGGATGAACACGAGTGTGTGGCCTGTGGGGCATGTATAAAAGCCTGTACCTATGGTGCCATCGAGTTTCAAGAGACACCCAAGGGCAAAAAGGCTTCGGTGAATCCGATACTCTGTAAAGGCGATGGTCTCTGCAATGCAAAGTGTCCAACCAATGCCATTATTTTGAAGCATTATACCGATGAAGAGGTCTTTTGCCAGATCAATGCGGCAGCTCCACTCCGTGCGGAGAAACCGGCCGACGAAGGAGTCCACAAATGAATATTATTGCTAGTGCTGCATCAAGTCTTGATTGTCGGATAGAGATAATAAATTCGAAATTCGAATATCGAAATCCGAAACAAATCCAAAATTCAAAAGCTCAAAATTCAAAACAAAAGCAACTCGATGCATGGGGATTGTTTTGGTTTTGGTCATTTGTATTTTGGGCATTTGAATTTGTTTCGAATTTCGGATTTCGTGCTTCGGATTTATTCTTTTTCCTTCATTTGAAACTTGGCGCAGTACTAGAGGAGTGAGTTGAGAATGGCAGCAGGGCATAAATTTGAGCCGACGATATTGGGATTTCTCTGCAACTGGTGCTGCTACGCCGGGGCCGACCTTGCCGGTGTTTCCCGGTATCAATACCCCCCGAATATGCGGGTAATCAGGCTGATGTGTTCTGGCAGAGTCGACCCGGCACACATATTCCGGGCATTCTCAACCGGACAGGACGCCGTGTTTATCGGCGGTTGTCATATTAACGACTGCCATTATGTTACCGAAGGAAATTACGATACATTAAGCATGGTGTATATATGCAAAAAATTGATGGAGCACATCGGGCTGAACCCGGAAAGGTTGAGACTGGAATGGGTATCGGCCGGTGAAGGTATCAATTTTGCCCATATAATGAATGAATTTGTCCCATTGATAGAGAAGTTGGGCCCTCTTGGCCAGGGCGAAGGCATGGACAAACAGGAATTAAAGTTCAAACTTGAAGCGGTTACAAAGCTCATCCCTTATATTAAGCTGGTGCAATCGGAGAGGCTGAGAGTCTCTGTTAGAACAGAAGAAGCCTACAATCAATTTTTCACCGGTGAAGAATTTATCCGGTTATTTAATGAATTGATCGCGGATCAATTGATAAAAAGCCAGATTGTATTACTGCTTCGGGAAAAACCCCTTTCCACCGGGGAAATCTCCGAGACTTTGGGCCTGAAGCCCTCTGAAGTGGCAAGACATATGATTGGTTCATCAAGGCAGGGATTGGTGAGGTATGATACAGACCGCAATTGCTATGCTCTCGCCTCAGGTGAAAACGCAGGCAGCGGATAAGAGAAAAGAATAGGATAAGAAAAGCAGCTATGGATATTGAAAAAATCGATGGGATTATCGACAAACATCAGGCTGAAGCCAGTTCACTGATTCAAATATTACTGGAGATTCAGAGTGAAAATCATTGGCTCCCCAGGGAAGCATTGGAGAGGGTTAGTGAAAAATTACACGTCCCTATAGCAAGGATTCAGCATATCGCTACCTTTTATAAAGCCTTTAGTTTAGTTCCTAAAGGACGCCATGAAGTGCACATTTGTATGGGTACTGCCTGTCATGTTCGCGGTGCAAAGCGTGTCCTCGACACGGCGCAGGACCTGACTGGAATTAAACCCGGGGAAACGGATTTGGATTTGAAATTCAGCCTGGAAACGGTGAACTGTCTCGGCTGCTGTGCGCTGGGACCGGTAATGGAAATCAATGGGAAGACTCACGGTAAGCTTTCTCCAGCCGAAACGTTAGACGTATTAAAAAGCTATGAGTAGAGGGAAATAATGGCACGGTTAAATTCACCTGAGGAACTGATAGCGTTCAGGCAGGAAATATTGTCCAAAAGAGACCCCAACACGCCTTGTATTTCAGTATGTGTCGGCACCGGTTGTCTTGCCTCCGGTGCAAGTGAAGTCTTCGCCGCTTTTAAAACAGAAATTGAAAAACAGGGATTAACCGCTGATGTGGATACCAAAGGAACCGGGTGTCCCGGATTTTGTGAGAGAGGACCTGTGGTGGTTATTTATCCCCAGGAAATATGTTATCTCCAGGTGACACCTGGAGACGTTCCCGAGATTGTATCACAGACCATAAAGGAGAAAAAGGTGGTGGATCGCCTCCTCTATGTTGACCCAATCACGGGCGAAAAGGCAATCCATGAATCCGAGATCCCTTTTTATAAGCATCAAAAACGAAATATTATCTGTCAAAACATTAAAATCGATTCCAGGAGCATTGAGGACTATCTGGCTATCAATGGATATTCAGCATTAGCCAAAGTCCTTTCCGGTATGACCGAAGACCAAGTACTAGAAGAAGTAAAGAAATCCAATCTCAGGGGTAGGGGCGGTGGGGGCTTTCCTGCCGGGCGAAAGTGGGAAGGGTCCCGCAATGCCCCTGAAAAAGTAAAATATGTGTTGGTCAACGCTGATGAGGGGGATCCCGGTGCATTTATGGACAGAGCCCTCCTGGAAGGAAATCCTCATTCAGTCCTGGAAGGATTGATCATCGGGGCTTATGCCATCGGTGCCCACCAGGGTTATATTTATGTTCGACAGGAATACCCGCTGGCAGTAGAGAATATCAACCTCGCCATTAAGCAGGCTGAGGCGTATGGGTTTTTAGGGAAAAATATCCTGGGTACAGGTTTTGATTTTACTGTCGACGTGCACCAGGGGGCTGGCGCTTTTGTGTGTGGTGAATCAACTGCACTGATGGCAGCATTGGAAGGCAGGGCCGGAGAGCCCAGGGTGAAGTACTTCCGCTCCAACGTCAGGGGGCTTTGGAACAACCCCACCGTACTGAATAATGTAGAAACCTGGGCCAATGTCCCCCTTATCATCAATAATGGTGCTGACTGGTTTACTCAATTCGGAACAGAAGGAAGTAAAGGTACCAAGATTTTTTCCCTGGTGGGCAAGATAACCAATACCGGCCTGGTGGAAGTCCCCATGGGTATCACCCTGAAAGATATTATTTACAAGATAGGCGGTGGAATCCCCGGGGGTAAGAAGTTCAAAGCAGTACAGACCGGGGGACCCTCAGGAGGATGTATCCCCGAAGAACTGCTGGACCTGGAAGTTGATTTTGATCAACTCACCAAGGCCGGTTCAATGATGGGGTCCGGTGGAATGATCGTCATGGATGAAGATACCTGTATGGTTGATGTGGCCAGGTACTTTATTCACTTTCTCACCGATGAATCCTGCGGTAAATGTCTCCCCTGCCGTGAAGGCCTAAGGCAGATGGACAAAATTCTCACCAATATCACCGAAGGAAAAGGAAAAGAGGGCGATCTTGAGCTTTTGGAAGAACTCTCAGAAACAGTTATTGCCGCCTCTTTGTGTGCCCTCGGTCAGAGTGCCCCTAATCCGTTTCTAAGTACCTTGCGTTACTTCAGGGATGAGTATGAGGCCCACATCAAAGACAAGCGGTGTCCGGCATTGTCTTGCAAGGAGCTGATCACGTATTATATTGACCCGGATAAGTGCCAGGCCTGTATGATATGCCTTAAAAAGTGCCCGGTTGAAGCCATTGATGGGGGCAAGAAAAAGATCCATATCATTATTCAGGAGAAATGTACCAATTGCGGAACATGCTTTGAAGTTTGCCCCTCTCGCTTTGGTGCGGTGAAGAAGATTTCCGGCGAGCCGGTTCCGTCTCCTATCCCAGAAAAAGAAAGAATGATTGAAAAGGCCAAGAAAAATGAGTGAAATCCGTTTGCAGATTGATGGGAAAGAGGTTACAGCCAGGGAAGGGATGACCGTCCTGGAGGCAGCCCAAAGTGCGGGGATATTTATACCCACATTATGTCACCACGAAAAACTGGAACCCTTTGGGGGCTGCCGATTATGCATCGTAGAAGTAAACGTTCGCGGTTGGACAAGGCTCGTTGTTTCCTGCGTTTACCTGGTAGAAGAAAATTTGGTAGTCAGAACCAGGTCTGAAAAAATAGATAGAATTCGCAAAATCCTTTTGGAGATGTTGCTGGCTCATGCCCCGGAATCCCCCCAATTGCAGGATTTGGCCGTGGAATACGGCGCCAAAAGAGACCGTTTTGAAAAAGAGGCCTCATTCTGTATTCATTGTGGGCTCTGTGTCAGATACTGTACCGAGGTGAAAAAGAAGAACGCTGTTGGATTTATCGACAGGGGAATAAGGAAGGAGATCTGTTTCATTCCCGAAATAGCCCTTAAGGAGTGCAGCGACTGCAAGGAATGTTTTCCCCTCTGCCCCACATCGTATCTCCAGGCCGCTTATGTTTTAACCGAATCCCTTGGCCCGGTGTCCGGGCCGACAGTAAGGCCGGTAAAGAAATAAAGGAACACTAACCATTGAGTGTACAAAAGAAAACGAAATCTTATCGTACGCTGCGGAGTAAAAGGGGGGGCATGGAGACCGGTTCTCTCGAATTTATCGGGGAGGAGCCTCTTTTGATTCGTATTGATGACAGGGAATATTCGGTAGTAATGAGAACGCCAGGGGAAGAGGTGTTTCATGCGGCAGGGTTCTGTCTTGGGGAGGGGATTGTGGACTCCCCGGATGATTTTGAGTCCATCGGATATGATGAAGATCTGGATCCGAATGTTATTGATATCAGTCTCAAACCTGAAAGGCGTAAAAAGATTCAAAGTCTCCTGGAGAGGAGGAGCTTTGTCAGCCAGACCAGTTGTGGCATTTGCGGTAAAAAGATGATCAGGGACCTTCATCAGATAGTAACCCCAATAGAAAGCGATTTTGAGATTGAAATTGATCGTATTTTTGAATGCATTAAAAAGCTTTCTGAAAAGCAGACGCATTATCAGACAACCAGAGGCTCGCATGCCGCACTCATTTTTTCCGATCAACTGGAAATAATCTCCTTTGCTGAGGATGTGGGTCGGCACAATGCGCTTGATAAGGCAATTGGCAAAGCCTTTATGGACGGGAAGTTGTTTAAAGCCAGGCTCCTGGTTTTATCTTCACGGATAAGTTATGAATTGGTTCAAAAGGCGGCCCGGGCGCGTTTGCCGATAATGATCAGTGAATCAAGGCCCACTGCTCTTGCCGTTGAAATGGGGAATACGCTTAATATAACACTGGCCTTTTCCGATGCTGAGGCCGAATTAGTAATCGTTTGCGGCGAAAACCGCATCAACCCCATGGCATGGGGGACCTATTAATAAAAAGTTTTTGCAGGGTCGCGTAACGTAGGGACGGTTTTTTCCAAAAAGAGTCCCTGGCCGCCGGAGGCAATAGTTAAGGTCTTTAAAAGAGATAGTACAAGTTGGATGGGCAGGTATTGGGCTCATGGGAATTATTCATGGAGGGGGGAATTCTTAATAAGAGGAGGGAATCTCCTCGTTCGTTCTGTGCTGCCCATCCATGAGGCTGAAAAGATCCGGACCAGCCGCATCCGCAGGATGCCTCTCCCGGTCCGGTTTATAGTGCTAAAAAGATAATCTAAACAACCTTTTACCTTAAGTCAACAATATTGCGGGGCCAGAAAGAAATAGGCGTTTTAGATTTGCGTAAATTAATTAAAGAGCATGCGTCACAATAAGATGACGGAAGCGTCATAAAAAAATGACGCTGTTGAATGAGCTCTATATAACGGGTAGCATCTTGCTGTTGGAGAAAATACCGAGAAATACGGGGAAAAAGAGCGCCATAAAAAAATGACGTATCTTCCCTTTTTTAAAAAAAATCCTAAAAATTTTGAACGTTGATCCATACCTCAATAACCGCCTAAGAAAGGGAGATACGGCATTATTATTGTATTGCCTGTATTAAAAAATCGAGAAAAAACTGCAACTGGCATATAAATTGCTATATAAGATGCATAATAAATTTTAAAGGGAGGAATTATGAGAAAAAGAAGATTAACTTCATCAATTTTTGTATTGTTGGGTTTTTTATTTCTTATTGTTATACCCGCGATCGTACTTGCCGGATCACAAAAAAGTTTTGAAGACAAACGAGGAATTTGCGATCACAAATTTGGCAGAGAAGGTAATTACATCCAGATCACGACCTCAACTGCTGGTACAAAATCGAGCCAGATATTTGTGTGCTTTGGAAGACATAAACAGCGCTATAATCTCAATCCTGTATATTACCGGCCTGAATTTAGACATTATGACGACGACCCATCGACTGGGGTGGATGATGCTGGTTGTATCAGGCTCTTTGATTTGGAAGGAAGATACCGTTCAGTTTCCAGCAATTCATGGAGCAATTGGAAAACTGGTCTAAAGATGACTAATTCTAACCACGTTTACCAATTTGCTTTGTGCTCTAAAGAGTTGTGGGAAAATTTCTTCAAATTTCTTGAGCCAGAGGCATGGAATCATATAAGAATATATACAGAAAGTTCAGATGGGATACAAATTTCCGGGATAAAAATCGTACAAAACCGGGTAATTGTTTTCGAAGAGGACGCCTTAAATATTTTGTTGGATAGGTACCATTGCCGTCAGATAGATTTGAGTTGGAGAATCGCACAATACAAGAATGACAAGATTACAAGTAAGGTTACATGGTGGGTTCCGAAGCGCGGACTCCCCTGGGATGATCCCGCAAATTGGCATGTAAACGCCTCCAATAGATACATGCCTTCAACTATCGCTATTGCAGCTCAGGATCTTGGACACAGCGGCGCCCGAAAGTACAATAGAGTGGACAAAGCCTGGTGTTCTGAATTTGCACTCTATGTTATTGAAAACGGGGCACATCTATCTAATATTTGTCCAGATATGCCAGACGGGCTAATTCACGGCGATTTTAGCATTAAAACAGTCCATGATTGGTTCGCTAAATGCGAGGGTGGCAGTCGTGTAATTAAAAAGATAAAGAAAAAAGCTCACCTGATGCGTCCTGGCTACTATTTGTCAATTGGATGGGTGCCAGCTAAAAAGGAAGGCCACAGTGTTATTTTTGTCGGGTGGGCAGATGGTGACGGTGACGGAATTATTGATCCCGGAAAGTGGTACTGGGAAATTTCTGGAAACAATCAATGTAGGCCGGAAAAAGAAGTATATAATCCCAACTATATGTCGAATTTTGTATGTGTAGCTTTACGTAATTGGAACGATTTAAACAATAAAGATTTCGCCGCTAATACGTACTAATCAGCATTTTTCATTAGGTTATTGAGTCGGATTGGCAAGAAAGGGATTGATTGGGAAAACCGGGACGGTATAAGGAAAAGAGGAAGTGTTGTGATATTTTGGGCAGTGGATATACGAAATACAGGATGAAAAAAGGTCGCTTTAACTTTTTTCTATGGCGATTTTTTCTAAAAAAAAGTTGACAGATTCTTTTTCTTATGTTAAAAACAACGTAATGATTAAAAAAACACGAATCCAAAACGGAGGCATTGCCCATTGACTACTAAAGAACTTATAGAGGAGGCTGTTTCCCTTCCGGTGGAAGAACGGGCCATGGTCGCTGACTCGATTCTCCGCAGCTTGAATGCACCCGAGCCTGACATTGACCGGAAATGGATGGCAGTGGCTCAGCGGAGGCTGGAGGAACTTCGCTCCGGCCAGGTGAAGCCTATCCCAGGTGAGCAAGTTTTTGCCAGGGTTTGGAAGCGATTCGAGGTATGATCTACTCCTTTCACCCGGAGGCAGAACGGGAGTTCTTCGAAGCCATCGACTACTACGAGGAACGTGAAACGAATCTGGGTTTCGATTTTGCCGTGGAGGTTTACGCCGCCATCGGTCGTGCCATTGAACATCCCAAAGCTTGGCCCATCATTGACGGGGAAGTACGAAGGTGCCAGACGAAACGATTTCCATACGGCGTGCTGTATTCGGAAGAGGCAAAAGGCATATTCGTTATTGCCGTAATGCACCTCCATCGCGATCCAGAGTATTGGAAACATCGGATGGGATAGAAGTTTAAAAGAGAAGTGTTTTGATATTTTGGGCAGTGGACATACGAAATACAGGATGAAAGAGGGATTTAAGGGACAGGCAAGACCGTAATTTTGGCAAAACCTCCATTCCCTCAGGGTGCGAACAGTAGCTATTAGTGGAGGGACTTATACCATTACTACCGGAGAAAAAGGGACGGGAGCATATACCCCGCTTGAATTTTGTTTATATCAGCTACTCATGTGTCATTCTTTACCTGCTTTTTGAATTTTTTTAATTTATAGATCCCAAAAAATTAATTTTATTAATCTTGGAGTTAATTAAATTAACATTTAAGAGCGAGATTCTTAATATATTTAATTACGCATAGTAGCTAAACTTCCTCCTTTAAATAATTAAAAGTTAATAATCGCCTTTTTTATTCGCCTGTCCCTTATTTTCTTACCTTTAAAAGAATTATAACTAACCCATAAATTAGCCTGTCCTGTTTTTTTTCCTTAAAAGGTCTTGACATTTTATTTCTGAACGTGTATGTTTTTACTTTAAAAGAATGATGGAAATAAATGAAAGGCATTTTTTAACGTGCTCAGCCAATTCAGACCAAATTTTATATAAAAAAGGAGGATTATCACCCTGAAAACCAAAAAGTTCACAAAAAGACTTATGCTTAAAGAAGAGTATGAAAGCCACAAATAATAAAAGCACAAGTCGTAGTAACAATTTTATCATTAAAATATATTAACGTTTATGGGAGGGAAACATGGATAAAAAGTCTATGCGAGCAAACTGCGGACAGCGTATGTTGATGCGATCTTTTGTCTGTAAATTGCTCCTCGCCTTTGCATTCATAGGAATCTTTATGTCGTGTCGTGATATCGGATCCAACCGGCACTCAGAAGAACCCAAAGAGGAAGGTGGAGCTTGGACCTTGGATTTGCACCGAATTGGCGTAAAGCTACTTCTAGGCGACATCGAGAGTGGTAAAGCAACGGAGGCTGTTTTTTCGATGAATGGCAAGTTTTTTTCTGAGGATTCCAACAAGTTATTTGGGGAAGCAAGCGTAATATTCCCCGATGAATCGTACGCCATGCTGGTGGTTCATGAGGATATTGTGACCACGCAGTACGAAAACTCGTATCTCGAGTTGGACTTAACCTCGTCCCAAACGGTCACAATAAATGGGGAGTCGATGAACTACTCGTTAGCGTTACGACAATTTACTCTGCCCAGCATCGAAGCAGGGATTCTGCCTACGTCCTCTGTAGGACGAGCGTTGGTCTCCCTAGGTGTTTTTGGAGAGGGGGCTGACTACTATATAGGCATACTTGCTACAATCGAGGGTCCCGGCTGGGGATGGGGACCAGAAGGCCCGATACGGGTGAAGCCCCGGTATCCGCCCACGTATCTCCGTTCACTGGGAATTTGGAGCTTGGTCGCCATGCTGGCCTGGTGGATCGCTGCCGAAATCATTGAATGGGAGGCGTCGATCGAGCTTGAGTATCCTGGGGGTTCTGGCGGTCCTCCATGCAAAAGCGGTGCCGCGAATTTGAAGGTCCTCCACAGAGACGTCACAGCATGGGGCTGTCGTCGCTCCATGAATCAGGCACTTGCGGTAGCAGAGTTGGTTTGCCAGGGAACTGCCAGCTCCTGTACTGGTAACTGCATAAAAAGTAGTTTATCTTGTAGCCCCTCGTTGGCGGTCCAGACTTGGAGCCAGAAGACATATGTCATTGCTTGCAATACAACCCTTACATTTATCTGTCCGTGTTTTTGCCAGTAGAAGAAAAGGTAACAAGGAAAAGGTGAGTAGTCGCTGAGAAGCCCTCTGAAAACCAGGGCCGGTGCGCTCAAAAGTGCAAATTTTGTGGTAAAATTTCAGCATGAGACGAATAAGAGTAACTTATCCCGGAGCGTTCCATCACGTAATGAATCGTGGTTATGATGGTAATGACATCTTCTTCGGTCACAAAAACAAAAGTCGGTTCCTGGACTACCTCCTGGATGCATCAAAAATAATGAGAATTAGAATATTTGCCTACTGCGTAATGGATAATCACTATCACATGGTACTTGAAAATACAACCGGAAGAATGTCCGATTATTTAAGGCTATTAAATGGAAATTACGGCATGTACTACCGCAAACTCATCGGCGGAAAAAATAATAATGGAATTTGAAAGGATGAAAGGCATTAACATCGATGATATCGATACGACGAGACATGAGGGCAAGCGCTTAAGAGGAGAACTGTTGGTATATCTAAAGGAGAACGCTGGACTGAAATATAAAGAGATTGGTGAATTTGATATTTTTGGAGATTTAAGTTTTGTTTCTCTTCGCAGCATTTACCGGAACATGAAGAAAAATCACCTTAAGGCTTAAGAGTTAGGGGATGAAGTTCAATCTTAATTCTTTGTTTTCGGACAGCCTCACTAAAATTTGCACTTTTGCACGCACCGGCCTTGATTTTCGTATTTGATGAAGATGAGAGAATGGTAGCAGGCACTATCAGTCCCACCCTTAGTGAATCTACCTGCCGTTTTTGTACCGCCTGTGAGCCTGCGAAAAAAAAATTCAGTATAAATACCTTTTTGCCGTTTTCAACCTAATTTTCCCTTCCAGAAAGGGACTTGTTTCCTATAATTCCAGTTTTTAATAAAAATTTTTTCTTCATTTGTAACAAATGGATTTTTGTGCTATCTAATTGGTATGAGAAACAAACTTGATTTAAAAAATATTGAAACTCGTTTTGCCAATATAGTAGAAGAGAACAAGGACAAAATTTATAGAATCTGTTGTTATTATGTATCGGATGATGATGAGGTAAAAGACCTTTATCAAGAAGTTTTGATGAACATCTGGAAAGGCCTGGATAAGTTTAGAGGAGACTCATCAATAACCACCTGGATATTTCGAATAACTGTCAATTCAGCATTGGCATTCCTTGCCCGGCAAAAAAAGAGTAAAAAAGTTGCTCTATTTGAAGATATTATAAATAGTGAACAAAAGAGCCGGAAAGATAGGCATAAAGAAATAAATCAACTCCAAAAAGCCGTCAGTCAGCTGCCACTGCTGGATATGATCATTATATCACTGGTTTTAGAAGAGGTTCGCACCAAAGAAATTACCAATATAACCGGGTTAACCGGCGGTAATGTCAGGGTGAGGATACACAGGGCGAAGGAGGTATTACGAAAAATAATAGAAGGAGAGAAATCATGAAACTTGAAGAGATAATAACAAAATCAAAGGAGGTTAAGGCACCTATGTTAAAAAAAGAATCAAACTCAGAACCATTAAAATTATTGACTGACCGGTTAAAAAAATCAGATAGAAATGCTCGTAAACATTCGAGAAGGTTACAGGTCCTTTATATCGTGATGGTGTTGTTTTGGATCTTCCGAATTATCACTGCCAATAATTATTTAAGCAAAATTGGTTTTGGTATTTTAACGGTGGCCAGTTTTATGGTTATTTTTTATAATCAACTACACTATGAGCGAAACAATAGATCATATTTCGCCATTTCTAATATTGATTTTTTAAAAGAGACTAAAAAACGATTAAAATTCCTGGCAAACAGAATATGGTATATTTTCATCTGGGCATTATTTGACCTGGGGCTTTGTTTTGTAATTGTTGCCGATTTTTCCCATCGTTATTCAATTGTGATTGGACCGATTCTGATCATGCAGTTGATACTCGCCATTGCCATTTCCGTCGAACTTTATTTTGGTTATAAAAAATGGAAAAAAACCCGCAAACCACTTATCACAGAAATAGAGCATATTCTGCAGGAAATTAAAGAGGCTTAATCGGCCGGAGCAGTGCTCAAAATATACGAGGTCGCGTCTCGACATTAGACATTCGATAAAGGGGGTTTTGTCTCAATAGGCTGTCTGAGTAAATGGTTGAAAGAAACAATCCTTCCTGAATTACTCACTTTTGATCCAGGAAAACTCACAAGTAAAAATTTCTGGTATGCAACCGAGGAGATTTAAGGGACAGGCAAGAACCCCATTCATCCAATCTCCAGTAGGAGAGCCGCCAGGTCCGCGTGTTTAAAAGGCGTCGGGGGGAACCTAGCCGTAATCCTGCGTGATGGCTTCGTCATCGGGTGTAGATTCTTCAGAGGTGGGCGGTGGGGGATCGACAATCTGATCGCACTCACCACCGTTGACTCTTCTCATTTCCTCTTGCATTAACTTTTTTTCCTTTGCCTCGGAAAGTTTGAAAAAATCATTCATATTATCCTCCTTTTTTTCGGTTTATGTATTTATATCCTGATTCACTGCTAACGGCCCCGTTCCCCTGTTAAGTTCCGACTTTTCATGAGACAATTGATATAGCCTTATCTTCATCTTTTAATTACCTGATTTTATATTGTATCATATTGATAAGCAAATTACAATGAAGCAATTTTTCTGGCATCCCCCCATTTTTTTGTTTGCTCATCCTACAAACTCCATCCAGTTAAGATTTGGGTGCATTTCAGGAAATAGAAGTCGTTGCTTTTTAACTTCTTTTTTAAAACTGGGTGAACTGGGTGACGGTGCGTATAAACGTATAAACTTTACATGCCCGTCGAGAAAGACGAGGGCAGTGTACACACAAATAGGAATATTTTCGCTTGGAAATAGTCAAGGCTCAGTCTTCGCTATCACCGTGTTATTTGGTTCATTTTACGTTTTTCCAGCTAAAAGTCCATCAACACTAATATCTTGGCGTGCCCCGTTTTTTCGAGAATCCACAGTACGGCAATGGGTTATAAAATTAAGCACTTTTTCTTTATTCATCTTCAACTCACACTCTGATTTCTTATTTTCATTTCTTTTTCTTCTCTTTTTAGAGGGGATTACAGATTTCACTTTAGGAATTTTAGCTGCAGGGAGGGATTGATCAAACCATTTTTTAGCCTCTTCAGGTCTATCAGATTCCTCGTATAAATCTACTAATGTCGTTCTCCTTTTTCTCCTCCCGGGAAAGGTTCATTTGTATCCGGATGACCGGTGGAAAGATGTTTTTTATTGTTTCCTCCAGATTTCTATGCTGTTAAACGTTTTTTTAAAACGACGGTTAATGAATTGTTTTAAAGTATCACCGCTGTAAAGTCCTCCTACTTTCCCGGGAATTGGAGCATTTGGCAAATTTTGTACGGTGTATTTTTTTCCTGAAGAACCAAATACCTGGATAAAATGGTCAATCATGTCGCTTCCGGTGACATATCCCGAATGAGCATCATCGATAATAACAACATCTCCTTTTTTTAAACGTTTTCCTGCTCCGGGCATTTGCGCTGCATTCGTATATGGAAAGCGTTTATAACCATTATCGTTCAAATATCCTCGTAGTTCCGAAGCACTGATGCCTGTTCCGGGTGTATTTATGGGGCTCGGGTCCTGGCCGCTTACCCGGTAATAGGTATAATCATGACACCAGACAATTCCGTACAAAGGCCTGGCAAGTGATAGAACCAGTATTAATACACCTGAAAATATAATAACTGATAGAAAAATTGCTTTTTTCATAATAAAACATATTAGAGGAAATACTGGAGAAAGTCAACAGATGAATGAACGTTTTTTTCTTTTCCAGGAAAAGAGGGATGGTGCAAGGAAAAGAGGAAGTATTGTGATGTTTTGGGCAGTGAACATACGAAATACAGGATGAAAAAAAATCGCTTTAACTTTTTTCTACTCTACTTTCCCTAATTTCCGTACTTTGCCTCTCAAGAGTATAGTGAAGAGTACCTAACGCATGCCTATTTCCTTGGTGCGCTGCTCTGTCAAAAAGGATGCCAGACCAAATAATCCCATGCATGAGACGGAATTCTGGCCTGTCTCCTAATGTGTTATCGTTGAATCCAGATCATCCATGCCATTAACAGTTCGTCTCGTGAGAGATCGATGGTTTTAACAATCTTTTCAATCACATTGGCTTCTTGTTCAGAAACATTGTTATCGAATTTGGCCATCACAATTAGGGAGAGCATAAATCCGACCCGTTTTTGTAACTCCATTTTTTTGAATGATTTGAACAGCTCTGGTATTCTTTTGATTAAACCCTCTGTTCCTTCCCCCTGGCCTTTAAAGATTACCATTGCATCATTAAAACGATCGGCAAGCCATTTATCACTGTAAAGGGCTTTTGTAAATTCGTTCGCCTTAGCAATAGTGGTAAATTGGCTTAATCCTTCCTGGGTGGTCTTCCCAGTTGCCAACATGACGGCACACCAGGCAAATATAGAGCCTTTGGCCAAATTTTCCTCTTCTTGCGTGGCGGCATTTACGCTCAAAGACATCATGTTAAATGACATCATAATTGCGGCTGCCAGTAATACCAAATGTTTAAATTTCATAACAAACCTCCTATCGGACTTTGCCGTAATGTCAAAAGTTTTTAAGGTAAAACTTTCAAAACCCTTTATATTAAACATTTTTGTTCAAAGTCAAAGAACAAAAAATCTAATCTCAAACAACCGTTTTTAGCTCAACCTTAGCTTTTATTTTGTTTGCATAATACTGCTCAATAAGGCTTTTTATGCTAAAAATAAAAATATATACATATATATAGTAGAATTTTCAATAGGAAAAATTCTCATTTTTCAAAATGAGACTTTTTCCTATCGAAACTGGGACGGTGGCAGTAAACTAGTAAGCTGTCTCCTATTCCCCTCCCCTCCCATTTGGAGGCATTCCTGGAGGCATTCCGGCCTGTCACCTTTTCTTCGCAGAAAATCATGGCCGTTAATTCCTTCAATTTTTGGCGATTTCTATTTCTCGCCTGTCCCGTTTTTTTCGTTTTTTTGATGTTCATGAATCTTTAAAGAACGATGTTGATTATACTAAACCATTTATGGTACAATTAATTTTCCCTAGGTGGAATAAAATGAATATCAAAAATGAAAAAATGAAAAATAGTTTAATAATGATGTGGCTAATCCTTTGTGTAAGTGTGTTATTTTCATTCGGACAGATCGATTCACAGTGGCGAGGACCGAACCGAGACGGCGTCTATCCGAATGAAAGACTTTTAAAAAAATGGCCGTCTGACGGGCCAAAACTCTTGTGGTCTTTTACCGGACTTGGAGAAGGTCATTCTTCAGCAGCGGTTACTTCCAATAGGGTTTATATGACCGGTATGACCGCAGGTAAAGGTTACCTTTTCGCGTTTGATTTGGACGGGAAATTGCTCTGGAAATCGCACTATGGCCCGGAATGGGATGACGGTCATGATGGAGCCCGTACCACTCCTACTGTGGTTGGGAACAGGATTTACGTGATGAGTGCGGAAGGATTTTGTGTCTGTTTCGACACAAATGGGGAAAAAAAATGGCATGTCTACCTGATGAAGGATTTTAAGGCCAGGAACCTTAATTGGGGAATGGCGGAATCACTTCTTGTGGACGGCGACCGCGTGTTTTGTACCCCTGGCGGGCCGGATGTAATGATGGCTGCATTGGATAGACATACAGGAAAAACCATATGGAAGATCAAAGGGAACGGCGAAAAATCGGCGTATTGCTCCCCCTGTATCGTCAGACACGGTAGCCTGCGGCTGCTTTTAACCATGACGGGTGAATCGGTGGTGGGTTTGAATGCGGATACCGGCGCGTATCTTTGGAGCGCCCCTCATATCACCCGGCATGATATTAATCCCAATACGCCGCTCTACCACAAGGGGTATATCTACACGGTAAGCGGTTACGGTACCGGCGGCCAGATGTTCAAACTCTCTCCAGACGGGAAGAAGATAAACCTGGTATGGAGGCAAAAAAAACTTGACAGCCAGATGGGAGCCGCGGTTCTTGCCGGGGGCTATATTTATGGCTCCGGACATAGAAATAAAGGCTGGCATTGCCTGGATTGGAAAACAGGGGAGGTCCAGTTTACTGCAAAAGAAATAGGAAATAAAGGAAATATTATCTTCTCAGATGCGATGCTTTACTGCTATGGTGAGAACGGGGAGGTTGCCCTGGTAAAACCCAATCCCAAAAAATTTGAGGTGGTGAGTTCTTTTAAGATAAAAAAAGGGTCCGGCCCCCATTGGGCTCATCCAGTAGTCAAAAACGGGCGCTTATATATTCGACATGGAGAGACCCTGATGGTTTACGATATTGCCCGGTAGAAAGTATAATGTGAACTTAGAGGAGAAAAAAAATGAAAAATAGTATAATTGTGGTGTGGTTATTTCTTTGTGTAAGTGTTTCATTTTCATTCGGACAGGTCGATTCGCAATGGCGAGGACCGCATCGAGACGGAGTCTATCCAAATGAAAGACTTTTAAAAACGTGGCCGGCTGACGGGCCAAAACTCTTGTGGGCTGCGAACGGTCTCGGAGATGGCTATTCTTCAGCCGCCATTACTTCCAACCGGGTTTATATGACCGGTATGATTGCAGGTAAAGGCTGGCTTTTTGCTTTTGATATGACCGGCAAGCTGATCTGGAAGTCTTCTTATGGCCCTGAGTGGGATGCCAGTCACCCGGGAGCCCGCACTACTCCTACAGTAGTAGGTAACAGGATTTACCTGATGAGTGCGGAGGGGCAGTGTGTTTGTTTCGATACCGATGGAAAAAAAAGATGGTCTGTGGACCTGGTCCGGGATTTTAAAGCAAGAAACCTGAATTGGGGAATGACAGAATCCCTCCTTGTAGATGGTAACCGGGTTTTTTGTACGCCTGGCGGTCCTGATGTAATGATGGTTGCATTAGATAGACATTCAGGGAAAACCATTTGGAAAATTAAAGGAAATGGAGAGACATCCGGGTACTGTTCACCTCGCCTGGTCAAACATGGCAATTTACGGCTGCTTCTAACCATGACGGCTGGATCAGTGGTTGGAGTTGATGCGGATAAAGGGGAATATCTCTGGCGTCAATCGCATGTCACCAGTTATGTGGTCAATGCCAATACTCCCCTATACTACAAGGGATATATTTATACTGTAAGCGGTTACGGTACCGGCGGCCAGATGTTCAAACTTTCCCCGGACGGGAAAAAAATAAGCCGGGTATGGACTCAACGTGAACTGGACAGCCAGTATGGAGCCGTGATTCTAAAGGATGGTTATATTTATGGTTCCGGGCATAGTAATAGAGGCTGGCATTGTTTAGACTGGAAAACCGGGGAGGTTCAATTTACTGCCAGAGCCATCGGGAATAAAGGGAATATCATCTTCTCAGATGGGATGCTTTATTGCTATGGTGAGAACGGGGAGGTTGCGATGGTAAAACCCAATCCCAAAAAATTTGAAGTGGTGAGTTCTTTTAAGATAAAAAAAGGGTCCGGCCCCCATTGGGCTCATCCCGTCATCAAAAACGGACGTTTATATATTCGACATGGAGATACCTTGATGGTTTACGATATTGCCGGATAGATATGAACGAGAAATTTTTGAACCTGGCGGCAATAACCGGTACAACCTTGATAGGGTTGATGCTCCTGGGCTGGTGGCTGCTGCACAATCCAACCGGGGATTTTATTGAAAATATCCCTGGTATGGACGGCAGACCGGAAAGTTTGTCTACCCGGGGTGAAGCGGTTAACATCGGGGCTCATTTCGCTCATTTTGCCGGGGTTCCGGCTGAAATACAGGGGAGTTGGCCGCGGTTCAGGGGCGCTGATTTTGATAATATTAGTAAAGAAAATACCCGGCTTTTAGATGGTTGGGGAGGTGAAGGTCCGAATATATACTGGTCAATCGAGTTGGGAGAAGGGCATGCGGGTCCGGTTATCTTTAAGGGACGTGTTTATGTTTTAGATTATGACGAAAAGGAGAGGGCGGATATTTTACGCTGCTTTTCGTTAGACGACGGTAAAGAGATATGGAGACGCGGCTACAAATTATATATTAAGAGAAATCACGGGATGTCCAGAACCGTTCCTGCGGTAACAGAAAAATACGTGGTGACCGTTGGCCCGAAATGCCATGTGATGTGCGTTGATGCCGATACCGGTGATTTCAGGTGGGGTCTTGACCTGGAAAAAGATTACGGAACCGAAGTACCGCTGTGGTATACCGGGCAATGCCCCCTTATCGATGATTCCACGGCTGTGATTGCGGTGGGTGGAAACGCCTTGATCATAGGGGTAAACTGCGAAACGGGAGACGTGATGTGGGAAACCCCGAATCCCAACGATTGGAAAATGTCGCATTCTTCTATTATGCCGTTTACTTTTCAAGGGAAACGGATGTACGCTTATTGTGCCATTGGAGGAATCGTTGGTGTGTCGGCGGAGAGGGATACCGCAGGCCGGGTATTGTTTGAATCGGATTTGTGGAGTCATAATGTGATCGCGCCTTCCCCGGTCTGGGTGGGCGACGGCAGGCTCTTTGTAACGGCGGGGTATGGCGCCGGGAGCATGATGTTGAAACTAACGGCCGATGGTGACGGGTTTTCCGTGGAATCCCTGCAGCGAATCAAACCTACGGACGGGTTGGCATCGGAGCAGCAGACGCCGATTTTTTATAAAGGGCATTTATTTTCCATTTTACCCAAGGACGCGGGGCCTCGCCGGGCTCAATTTGTGTGCTGCCACCCGGATGACATTGGTAATATCCTCTGGTCCAGTGGTAAAACAAACCGGTTTGGCCTGAGCCCCTATATTGTCGCCGATGGCAAATTCTTTGTCTTGAGTGACGATGGGGTCTTAACAATAGTAAAGGCGAGTACGGAAGAATACATTCAATTGGGCCAGGCAAAGGTCCTTGAAGGTGTGGATGCCTGGGGTCCCATGGCCATTGCGAACGGCAGGCTGCTGGCCCGCGATTCGCGCCGAATGGTCTGCATCGATATGAGAGGACGGTGATGAGAAAAAATTACAAATTACAAAATACAAATTACAAACAAATCCCAAATTACAATGTCCAAAATTACAAACCCAGGGGCATCCATGCATTCATGCATCCATGCAATCATGCAATACCCCCCCGGTTGCTGGAGGTATTGAGAGGTATGACATGTTTTTTTTAAGAAATAAAAATGACAGATTATTAATCAGCATTATTATAATCGTTTCGGTGATAGGAATTATCTATTTCGGGATATGCGCCATATCGGAGAATTCAAAAAAGGACGGGGAAAATCCTTTCGAATATAATATAGAAAACTTTAGAAAAAGTGAAAAGAGTTTAATTCATTATTCCGAAGTACAACAAATCAATCCCGGTCTACAACGTCTCCATGCAATTGCTGTTGGAACGGATGATAAGATATATGTCTCCGGTGTTGAGTCAATCGTGATTTTGAACAAAGACGGCAGTGCCCATTCTTCTATAAAAACGGCGGGGACAGCATATTGCCTGGCGGTGGACAAGAACCGGGACCTGTATGCCGGGATGAAAGATCATGTTGAGGTTTACAATGCAAAAGGCGTTAAAACGGCCCAATGGGAATCCTTAGGAGAACGTGCAATTATCACGTCTATCGCTATTTCGGAGAAAAGTGTCTTCGCTGCGGATGCGGGGAATCATATTGTCTGGAAATTCAGTAAAACCGGCCAGAAGCAGGCAAAGATCGGTGAGAAGAATAAAGCCAAAGACATTCCCGGGTTTGTGATCCCCAGCCCTTATTTTGATGCTGCTGTAGACCCGGATGGATTTTTATGGGTGGTTAATCCCGGGCGTCATTCCCTTGAAAATTATACTGAGGAGGGAGATTTCAGGTCGTCGTGGGGGGAATATTCAATGAAAATCGCGGGGTTTTGCGGATGCTGTAATCCGACACACATGGTTATCCTGGATGACGGTTCGTTTGTGACCAGTGAGAAGGGTATTGCCAGAGTAAAGGTATACAACCGGTTGGGGGAATTGGTTTCCATTGTTGCGGCCCCGGATCAATTTAGTGAAGGAGTGGAAGGGTTGGATTTGGCAGTGGATTCATCCGGGGGTATTTATGTTTTGGACCCGAAGAGAAAAGCAGTTCGCATATTTAGGAAAGAGGTAAAAAATGAAAAACGATAAAACTGGTAAATTAACGAGCCGGCGGGAGTTCATTCGTTCGAGTCTGCACACGGCGGCGGGTATTGCGCTTGGTGGGATTGCGGGGGTATTGTTAAACCGGTCTGCTTCGGAGGACATGGTGTGGCAGTTGGACCCTAATATTTGTGTGCAGTGTGAGAAGTGTTCTCAGAATTGTGTATTGCCACAATCGGCGGTGAAAGTGGTTCATTCCTTTTCGATGTGTGGTTATTGTGATTTGTGCAGTGGTTTTTTGCAGCCGGGGGCGAAGTCAAGGGATACCGGGGCGGAGAGTCAACTCTGTCCCTCCGGTGCGATCAAGCGTACGTTTGTTGAGGAGCCGTATTTTGAATATACTATCGATGAGAACTTGTGTATCGGCTGCGGGAAGTGTGTCAAAGGCTGCGGTGCATTTGGTAATGGTTCGTTGTATTTGCAGGTGAAGCATGATATTTGTTTAAATTGTAATGAGTGTTCGATTGCCAGGTCGTGTCCTTCCGGTGCATACCGGAGAGTCCCGGCGAGCAGGCCATATATCTTAAGAGGCGATGAAGGTAAAAAATGAAAATAATAAGAAGCTTTTGCGGGGGGTCCAGGGGGGCGGTTTTCTCGAAAAGAGCCCCCCTGGCCGCCGGAGGCATTATATTTTTATTTTTATTATTATTACCTTATTTAAATTTTTCCCAGACGGTGGAACGGTTCCCGAAGCCTGATTTTCAAACCAACTATCAACGACCAAAATTAATCACACCGGCGTCGCGGGCGCTATTTTTAGAATACCTGGATGTAATTGTCCTGGTTGTTGTTCTTTCACTGGCATCCTATTTTGCACTCAAGCTGAGATCGCGGCGGAAGATTTTTTTATTAATGATATTTAGTCTTGTTTATTTCGGGTTTTACAGGGAAGGGTGTATTTGTTCGATAGGGGCGATTCAGAATGTATCTTATGCGTTATTCAATCCCGGTTACATCATTCCGGTTACCGTGGTTATTTTTTTTATTTTACCGTTATTGTTTGCGTTATTTTTCGGCCGTACATTTTGCGCCGCGGTTTGCCCTTTAGGGGCGATCCAGGATGCAGTGGTGCTCAAACCGGCGAAAGTTCCTTCCTGGTTGGCCGGGGTATTGGGTATTATCCCTTACATTTACCTTGGCTTAGCCGTATTGTTTGCTGCTGGTGGGGCCGGGTTTATTATTTGCCAATACGATCCTTTTGTCGGTTTTTTCCGGTTCGGGGCAAGTTTTAACATGATCATCCTGGGGATATCCATACTACTGCTTGGTACGGTCATTGCGCGGCCTTACTGCCGTTTTCTTTGCCCGTACGGCGTATTATTGGATTGGATGTCACGTTTGTCCAAGTGGCATGTTAGAATTACTCCCACCGAGTGTAACAATTGCAGGTTGTGCGAGGAGTCCTGTCCTTTTGGTTCCATTAAAAAACCCGGTGACACGGTTCCTCCGAGGGAAAAAAGGAAAACCGAGGTCAAACGGTTGTCGGTTCTATTGATCCTGCTTCCTGTTGTTGGTTTCGGCAGTGGTTGGGCGTTTTCCCGGTTACATATTCCCCTTTCCCGTCAACACTTTACCGTGTCGTTGGCAGAAGAGATTTACCTTGAGAATTCCGGTCAGAGGCAAGAGACCACCGAGCGGACTCGTGCGTTTCGGGCATCGGGCAAGCCGACGGAAGAATTGTTTGCCGAAGCAGCGGCCATTCGAAATAGGTTTAGGGTGGGTGGATGGTTTATAGGAGGGTTCCTGGGATTGGTCGTTTGTCTTAAACTGATCGGTCTTTCCATGCATAGGAAGCAGGAGGAATATGAGATAGATAGGGGGACATGTTTGAGCTGCGGGCGATGTTTTAAGTACTGCCCTTATGAGTTGGTCCGTTTAGGAATAATAACCCCCGATGAGATAAAAGATGCCTTCGGCGACCAGGGGCTCTTTTTGAAAAAACCGCCCCTGGACCCCGCAAAAACTTTTGATTAGAGGCTGCGAGAATGACGTTATACAATATAGTTAAACGAGTCGCGGTTGTTGCCGCTGTGTTTGCCGTCATTACCAGTGTATTGTTGATCGCCAACTACATACAGACAAAATCCATCGATCCGCTGAATAGTAAAGCCATCGCTTCATTGATGTCAAAACTTCAAGAGAACCCAAACGATACCGCTCTCAAAGAACAAATAAGGGCCCTTGATCTACTGGCACGAAAAGCCTATTTTACCTATCAATGGCAGGTTCGAACCGGGAGTATCCTGCTTTTCGTATTCGTGCTGGTTTTCATGGCCGCTTTAAAATACATGAGCTCACTAAAATCCCGGTTACCGGACCTGGGTGAGGCCCCCAAACCGGACGATACCTGGGAGACCCGGATGTTATCACGCAAGTCCATTATTTTCAGCGGATTGGGCCTGTTTGTACTGGCCGTTGTGCTGGGAATACTATCAGAGAATGAAATCAAAAATTTCGGGCTGGAGAGACCGGGCGGAAACGAGTCCATGGGAGAGGTCGATTTCCCGGGTATCGAAGAGATAAGAAAAAACTGGCCGGGCTTTCGCGGCCCCGAAGGGAACGGTATTTCCTATCATACTGATGTACCCATTGAATGGGATGGAAAATTGAATAAAAACATATCCTGGAAAATCCCGATTCCTCTTCCCGGACACAATTCGCCCATTTTATGGGGAGAGAGGATTTTTCTTTCAGGCGCAGACAGGAAAAACCAGGTAGTATATTGTATCGATGCAGGAGCGGGAAACATTCTATGGGAGGCAGAATTAAATAATATCCCTGGCTCCCCTGCCAAACGTCCTAAAACAGCCGAAGACACGGGTTATGCCGCCCCCACCATGGCCACAGACGGGAAACGGGTATTTGCCATCTTTGCCACAGGAGATATTGCCTGTTTGGATTTTACGGGAAAACGCATTTGGACTAAAAACCTGGGCGTACCCGGCAATCATTACGGTCATTCCTCTTCCCTGGCAACCTATCACGATTTATTACTGGTCCAGTACGATCAAAGAAGCGGGGGTCACCTGCTGGCATTGAAAGCGGACACCGGATTGGTGGTATATGATAAACCACGGGATGTCGATATCTCATGGGCCTCGCCCATTGTGGTCAATACCGGCAGCCGGGTGGAAGTGATACTCAGTTCAAGTCCTTTTGTAATATCTTACGATCCCCTGACGGGCCGGGAACTGTGGCGGATGGAGTGTATGTCCGGGGAAGTGGCCCCATCTCCGGCATATGCGGATGGGATGGTATACGTGGTAAACGAGACCGCTAATTTAACCGCTGTGAAATTAGGGACCGCGCCTGTAATTGCCTGGGAATACGAAGATGATATTTCCGAAGTGTCCAGTCCACTGGCCACAAACGATTTCGTTTTCATGGCTTCAAGCTATGGTAGTGTTTCGTGTTTTAATAGTAAAACCGGTGAGAGATACTGGGTACACGAGTTTGATCACGGTTTTTATTCCTCCCCCATCCTGGTGGGTGATAATGTTTACCTGGTGGATATGAAGGGGACAATGTTTATTTTTAAAGCCGGTAAACAATTTCAGCTCACCGGCACCAATGAGTTAGGAGAGAAGGCGGTAACCATCCCCGCCTTTTCCCCCGGCCGTATTTATATTCGCGGTGACAAACACCTGTTTTGCATTGCAGAAGAGAACCCCCCGGCGGGGGGACCCTAAATGCTGCGCAATGAATAGAAATCCTGATACTTTAAACCTGGAAGTAGACCGAATCGTGGCTGAAACCGGTTCCGGAGCCGGTGACGTGATTCCTCTCTTGCATGCCGTTCAGAAACGGTTTAATTATCTCCCGGAGTCCGCTTTGCGGCGAATATGTGAGATCACGGCTATTACGCCCGCTGCAATAACCGGGATATCGACATTTTATCCCCAGTTCCGTCACACGCCAGTGGGTCGGCACCTTATCCATGTCTGTACCGGCACGGCCTGCCATTTGAAAGGTGCCGAACTGGTGTGGGAAGCGTTTCGCCGTGAGTTGCGTATTAAAGAGAATCAAGATACGGCCCCTGACGGTGAATTTACGGTTCAGAAAGTATCCTGCCTGGGGTGTTGTACCATTGCCCCGGTGGTGCAGATCGACGATGTGACTTACGGGCACGTCAGACCCGATGGAGCGGCTGCTATTCTTAATGATTTTCTTCATTTCCGGGGTAAAACGAGCGACTCGCTCAAGGTTCATGATCGTGAACCCGGGGAAGAGAGTGAAATCAGGATCGGGTTAGGGTCGTGCTGTATTGCCAGCGGCAGTGGTAAAGTAAAGCAGGCCTTAGAAGAATGCGTTGACAGTACCGGCATCCATGCCGGGATTAAACAGGTGGGTTGTGTGGGGATGTGCCATCGCACGCCGCTGCTAGAAGTGTGTTTGACGGACAAAGAGCCGGTGCTCTATGATAAGGTTCGGCCGGATGAAGTGAAGAGCATTGTACTCAACCACTTTAAACCCAAAACTTTTGGCAGGCGATTTAAAAATACGGCATTAAACCTGATCGAAAACATCGTCGATGGCGGCTATACTGATGGAAACACGCGTCGTGCGCTTTATACTCGTGATCCCGCCATCAAAGCGTTCATTGGCCGGCAAAGGCATATTGCTACCGAGTTTTCCGGTGAGATTGATCCGCTTGATCTTGGGGAGTATATTTCCCGGGGAGGTTTTAAGGCATTGGAGCACTGTTTGGCGGAACTTTCTCCGGATGATGTTATCAAGCAGATCAAGAAAAGCGGTTTAAGGGGTAGGGGAGGAGCGGGGTTCCCTACCTGGCGGAAATTGCAGGAAGTCCGTGTGGCAAAGGGTGATAAGAAATTTATTATCTGTAATGGCGATGAAGGGGATCCCGGTGCGTTCATGGACCGGATGATTTTGGAGTCTTATCCGTTTAGAGTCATCGAAGGTATGCTTATTTGTGCGTATGCTGTGGGAGCAAGTGACGGTTATTTTTACATCCGTGCTGAATACCCCCTGGCAGTACAACGGGTAAAAGCTGCAATAGACAAAAGTTTTGCGGGGGTCCAGGGGGCGGTTTTTCAAAAGAGCCCCCTGGTCGCCGAAGGCAATTTAAAGATCATGCAAGGTGCGGGTGCATTTGTTTGTGGGGAAGAAACAGCACTCATTGCATCCATGGAAGGGAAACGGGGGATGCCCACGTTTCGTCCGCCTTATCCTTCGCAGCGGGGACTGTGGGGCCGACCCACATTGGTCAACAACTGCGAGACCTTCGCCACCGTACCGTGGATACTGCGAAATGGTCCCGGGGCCTTTACTAAAATGGGCACAAAAGAAAGCAAAGGCACCAAAGTTTTCTCCTTAGCCGGGAAAGTTGCACGCGGCGGACTTATCGAAGTACCCATGGGAATCACCATCCGTGAAATCGTCGAAGAGATCGGCGGCGGCATTGAGAATGACAGACCCTTTAAAGCCGTACAGATCGGCGGACCTTCCGGCGGGTGCGTACCTGCTGAGCTGGCAGATACCCGGGTCGATTACGAAGACCTTACTAAGGTCGGGGCCATGATGGGTTCCGGTGGCTTACTGGTCATGGACGACAGGGATTGTATGGTAGATATTGCCCGTTATTTTCTCACCTTCACGTGCAGTCAATCCTGCGGGAAATGTACTTTTTGCCGTATCGGCACCCGGCTTATGCTGGATATCCTTGAGAACCTGTGCGAAGGTAAAGGGAGCAGCGAGGACCTGGAAAAATTGGAGGAGATTGCCGGTAAAACAAAACAGGGCAGTCTTTGCGGTTTGGGGAAAACAGCACCGAATCCTGTGCTCACGACCCTCAGGTATTTCAGGCATGAGTATGAGGCTCATTTAAAAGGAATTTGTCCGGCGAAGCGCTGCAAGGCGCTGATCCGTTATTCCATTTCCGGCAGGTGTATCGGCTGCACCATTTGTGCCCAGCAGTGTCCGGCAAAGGCGATTCCTATCACACCTTATAAGAAGCATGAAATCCTTTCGGAAAAATGTATCAAGTGTGGGACGTGTAAAAGTGTATGTCCCAATGAAGCGGTAACAGTCACATGAGCGATTTCCGGCCTGACATCTTTTTTCATTCTTGTCTGGCACGTTATTCTCGCTTTCTCCTGGAGACTACCCACTGCCATCTATCTTTATCCCATATATAATTCCCATCCTCTTTATTAGTCATCTTAAAAATAGGTTCAAGAAATGCTTCCATTTTTTCCACAACTTGTTTAAAATACGGATCGGCAGTCAGACTGTTCTTCCTCATGAAAGCAACCCACTGCGTTTTTTTGGATGAATCATTTTTAAATTCATCGGAAAATATAGCCGCTCTTCGCTCGACAGCAGTATCTCTTTTTTGAAATGTTTCAATAATCGCATTCCTCAAATGGTTCGCCTGGAACGTACAGGTTCCGGCCAGGAATACAATATAATGGCCTTTGAAACATCAACAAAACCGATACCGACATCGGCGGGAAATTCAAGTTCGGCAGCCCTGTAAAGCCCTGCCTTGATTTTATCGATCTTCCCTTCGTCCACCAGTCTCTTTATATCCGAGGGCCTGAACGCTTCCTCCTTAAAATCCTTCATCCGTGCATAACCGCCGTGGTTTTTCAGAAATTCTATTATACTTTTCTTTGCCTTTTCTTTTTCCATGTCAATATGATACATTGACCGAGAAAAAGAGTCAACACTTTAGGTGAATTTCCCAGATTTTTCTGAAGGTGATTTGGAAGGTGAGTTGGGGACAGCCCAGAATGCCACTAACTTAATAAAAATGGGACAGGCAAGTAGTCGTCATTTTTGGACTGGGGGTGCTGCCCGCTTTGAAAAAAAGGAAAAAATGAGCTATAATCTCACCATGAAAAAAAAAGAATTGACACAGATATTGCAGGAAAGAGAATGTCACGTAAAACAGGATATTGGAAAATAGAAATAAATGAACTTTTCTTTAAAGATCAATAACCGGGAGGTAACCGTGCCCACCGGCAGCACTATCCTCGATGCCGCGGAAAAATTGAATATTCACATCCCCACATTGTGCTATTTGAAAGGATATGAACGATTCACTTCATGTATGATCTGTGTCGTTCATGACATAAATTCCGATCGACTCGTTCCGTCCTGTTCCATGCCTGCTGAGTCGGGTATGCGGATAGAGACGGACAATGAAAAAGTAAGAGACGCCCGGAAAGATACCCTGGATTTTTTATTGAGCGAACACGTGGGAGACTGCGAGGCCCCCTGCCGATTAGCCTGTCCCGCCAACATGGACATACCACAGATGATCCGGCAAATTAAAGAAAAAGACTTTGCCAGTGCCATCGAAACGATCAAGAAAGATATCGCACTGCCCGCGGTACTGGGACGTATTTGCCCTGCTCCGTGTGAAAAGGTCTGCAACCGGAAATTTTATGATACTCCTGTTTCCATTTGTCATTTAAAACGGTTTGCCGCCGATATCGACCTGGCTCGGAAGACACCCTACCACCCCGAAATAAAGGGTAAAACCGGCAAAAAGGTTGCTATCGTGGGAGCGGGCCCCACGGGTCTCTCCTCCGCTTACTATCTACAACAAGAGGGCCATGATTGTTTTATTTATAACAGCGGCGCTCAGCCCGGGGGAATGCTGCGGTACGGTGTGCCGGATGAAAAATTACCCAAATCGGTCCTCGATGACGATATCCGGCAAATTACCAAATTAGGTGCGCGTTTTTACAATGATACCACGATGGGTAAGGATATCCAATTGAACGAATTAAAAAATGAATACGATGCCGTGGTTATGGCAACCGGCACAATAGAAGAACCCGGGCTATTTGAGAATTCCGGTATCGAACTGTCAAACCGGGGAATTGTGATAAATAAACGAACCTTTGAAACCACGGTACCCGGGATTTTCGCCGGTGGTAACGCTGTCGGAGAAAGCCGGATGGCTGTCCGTGCATGTGCCCATGGGAAAGGTATCGCTTATTCGATTAACCAATTTTTAAATAATGAACCGGTTACGGGGCCACCCCGACGATTCAATTCCCGGATGGGAAAACTTCAAGAGGGCGAAGTGGAAGAATTTTTGCCTTCGGCGACCAGGGGGGCTTTTTTGAAAAACCGCCCCCCTGGACCCCCTGAAAAACTTTTTATTAAAGGGTTTACCGAACCGGAGGCTATAAGGGAGTCGTCCCGGTGTTTTAAGTGTGATTGTGGAAAACCCGACTCGTGCAAACTGCGGCAATATGCGGAGGAGTACAATGCAGAACAACGGCGGTTCAAATTGAGCACAAGAAAAACGTTTGAACGGATCATCCAGCACGACCTTGTCATTTATGAACCCGGGAAATGTATTAAATGCGGTATATGTGTGCGGATCACGAAAAATGCTGGTGAAACCTTCGGCATGACATTTGTCAATCGTGGAATCGATGCCCGGGTGGAACCTCCATTTAAAGAACCGCTAAGCAAAGCCCTCAAAAAAACAGCTGAAAAATGCATCGAAGCCTGCCCCACTGGCGCATTATCCTGGAAAGATCGTTCTAATAAAAAGTTTTTTGGGGGGTCCAGGGGGGCGATTTTACAAAAAAGCCCCCCTGGTTCTCAGAGGGTGCACGTGCCACGTGCCCGCCGGAGGCAAAAACATGAACAGACATAAATTTAAAGTATTTCTTTTGATAATTCCACTTCTCTTATTCGCCTGTTCCGATAAAAAAGAAACTGAAAAAAGGGAAAAGAATGTTGAACCAATTAGTTGGTCCATTTTCAGGGGTGATACCGGGTTATCAGGCACAACGCAAGATAAACTCCCGGGCAAACTTACACTATTATGGACCTTCATAACCGGCTCTGAAATTATATCCTCCCCGGTTATCGGTTTCGATCGTGTCTATATCGGTTCCACCGACGGTAAGGTATATGCAATAAATTTAAAAGACGGCAGCAAAATCTGGGAATATGATTCCGCTGATGACATCGAAGCCTCACCCCTGCTGCTGGATGGATTTATATATATCGGTAATTTAAGTGGAGATTTCTTTTCCCTCGATGCCCATACCGGGAACATTCAATGGAAATACCAAACCGAGGGACCGATTTACGGCTCGGCCAATTGGATAAAAAAACCCGGCAGCCAGGAACATTCGATTCTCGTCGGCAGTCATGACAGCAAAATGTACTGCCTTGACGCCGCATCAGGGAAACTGGAATGGACCTATGAAACCGATCATTACATCAACGGGACTCCTGCTGTAAATGGCGAAAATATCGTGTTCGGCGGCTGTGACGAAAAACTCCATATCCTGTCCGCCTTTGACGGTAAAAAGAAAGGTGAAGTCAACGCAGGCTCTTATATCCCCGGTTCCGCCGCCCTTGTAGAAAACAGGGCCTATGTCGGTCATTACGGCAATCAATTGATCTGTATCGATATTAAAACCAAAAAAATAGTCTGGGAATACGGGGATAAAAAACACGGCGACGCGTTCTTTTCCTCTCCCGCCGTAGAGAAAGAACATGTGGTCATTGGCTCGCGCGATGGGTATTTGCATTGCGTCAATCGAGAATCAGGCACAAAGACCTGGACCTTCAGGACCCGGGATGAAGTGGACAGCTCACCCGTAATCGTCGGTAATGAAGTTATCTTCGGCTCTTCAGACGGGAGACTCTATGTGGTTAATTTAAAAGATGGGAAAAAGATTTGGTCCTACGAAATCGGCGCGGTCATTATCGGTTGTCCTGCCGTTACAGCGGGATTGATCGTTATCGGTGCGCAAGACGGACGAATTTACGCTTTTGGGGGAAAATCATGAAGATCGTGTATGTTACGCCCGGGAGCGGGGATACATTTTATTGTCAGAACTGTTTTCGAGACAGTGAGTTACTCAAATCACTCAATGCACTCGGGCATGATGTGATCAAGGTCCCCATGTATCTCCCCGCGAACCTGGAGACTAATGAGAATATCTCTGATACCCCGGTTTTTTTCGGCGCCATTAATATTTATCTCAAAGAGAAATTCCCCTTTTATCGCCATGCCCCTGTGTGGGTGGAACGGCTGCTCGATTCTCATAAGCTGCTGCAATTGGCCGCAAAAAAATCCGGCTCAACCCAGGCCTCCGGGCTGGAAGAGATGACCATCTCCATGCTGCTGGGTGAAAAAGGGCGCCAGGCATCGGAATTGGACCATTTGATTAATTACCTTCGCCGCATCAAACCCGATGTCGTTCACCTCTCCAATGCCCTCTTACTGGGACTGGTACACCGACTTAAAACAGACCTGGGCGCTGGGGTCGTATGCTCTCTCCAGGATGAAAACGAATGGATCGACCTGATGGACGTGAACTACCAAAAAAAGATATGGGACATCATGTCCGAACGGGCCGTAGATGTGGATGCGTTTGTCACTGCCAGTCAATATTATGCGGATAAATCTCAAAAACAGTTAAAAATACCTGCCAATAAAATAAAAGTGATTAGCGGTGGCATCAATTTAGAAGAATATGAAATCTCATCACTTCCATTCGATCCACCGGTGATTGGTTACCTCTGCCGGATGTCCGAATACTTTGGTCTCGGCATACTGGTAGATGCGTTTATCCGTATGAAAAAAGACAAAGGATTTAAAGACTTAAAATTGTTTATTACCGGGGGGTATACCGGCGAGGACAAGCCTTTTGTCAGGAAAATGTTGAAAACGATATCCAATGCCGGTTTTGATCAAGATGTCGTCATATTCAAAAATTTCGATAAAAAGAGCCGCATTAAATTTCTTAAATCATTGACTCTCCTTTCCGTACCCGTTCCCGGCGGTGAAGCTTTCGGTGCGTATCAAGTGGAAGCATTGGCCGCTGGTGTGCCTGTTGTTCAACCGAATGTGGGCTGTTTCCCCGAATTCGTAAAAGCCACCAACGGCGGTGTCATATTTGAACCCAACGACGGCGAGACCCTGGCAAATACCATTGCTTCACTTCTTTTAGACCCGAATAAGACCAGGAAACTGGGCCAACAAGGTAGAAAGGCGGTGTTGGAACGATTTTCCATGAAAAAGATGGCAGAAGACACTGTAAAGGTTTACAAAGAGGTTCTAATAGGAGATAATGTAATATGATACTGGAATTAAAAAATATTGAGAAAAGGTTCGCCCTCCCCTCTGGCAAGGGTGAGATTACGGTTCTTAAAGATATTTCGCTTAAGGTGGCAGAGGGTGAAGCGATTGCAGTGGTGGGCCCGTCAGGGTCGGGGAAAACCACTCTCTTAAATATTATCGGCTCCCTTGACAAACCCTCTTCCGGGCAGGTGAATTTCGCGGGTAAAAACCTGGCCGATCTTGGAGATGCGGAACTTTCCAAAACCAGGAACCTGGATATGGGGTTTGTTTTTCAACTCCATCATTTGCTCCCACAGTGTACGGTCCTGGAAAATGTTTTGATCCCCACCATCCCTTTTGACCCGAGTAAGGATACTGGGGATAGTGAAGATTTTGCAAAAGAACTATTGGAAAGAGTTGGGCTTGAAAAACACCTCGATTACTTTCCGGCCCAATTATCCGGGGGTGAACTGCAGCGCACGGCTTTCGTCAGGGCACTTATCAATAAGCCGAAACTTGTTTTAGCAGATGAGCCTACGGGTTCGTTGGACCGGGAGTCGGCGGAAAATCTTGGGCAATTACTGGTTAAACTAAATAAAGATGAAGGGACCACCCTGATGGTTGTCACCCATTCAATGGAACTGGCCCGGCTCATGGATAACGTGTACAATCTTAAAAACGGAAAGCTGGAGGAATTAAATGCCTCCGGCGGGCACGTGGCACGTGCACCCTCTTAGGGTTTGAGATGATGTATGTTACATCGGAAATCCCCGGGCCGTGCAGGATGGGTCCAGCAGCATGCTGGCTCTTTTCGAGAAAACGCGAGACGTGCCCCCCTGGACCCGCGAAACGTCCGCAAAAGCTTTTGATTAGATGATATGATGAACTATTGGAAATTGCTGCTGCGCAGTCTCAGATTTTACCGGAAAAACCATCTCCGGGTTGTCCTTGGGACCATGATAAGCACGTCGATATTGGTGGGTGCTCTCATTATCGGTGATTCGGTCAGGTTTAGTCTTCAACAAATCGTGTTTCACCGGCTGGGAAAAACAGAATTGGCGTTAACCTCAGGGGACCGATTCTTCCGAGTTCAAATGGCAGATGATCTTTCCAAAACGCTTAACACACTGGTGGCACCGCTGCTGCAAACCAGGGGGATCGCCATTGCCGACGGGGGGGAGCGGCGGTTGAATAATGTCCAGGTCATCGGGGTTGATGCCCGTTTTGGGGAAATGGGGGGTGTTAACGATCTTTATAATAATATCTCGCCGGATGAGGCAATTATTAATCACCATCTTGCCGTGCGTTTGCGATTGAAAGAAGGCGATGAATTTTTACTGCGTATAAAAAAATTAGATATGATCCCGAGAGAAATCCCGTTGACGTTGGACAGCGATACCACGCTGGCCAGGCGTTATAAAGTAAAGGCCATTGCTTCGGATACCCAGTTCGGCAGATTTAATCTAAAGGCCGATCAGGTCGCTCCCAACAACGTTTTTGTATCTTTATCTTCTTTATCAAAAGAAATGGGATATAATAACAGGGTCAATGTTTTGCTTATACAAAAGTTTTTGCGGGGTCCAGGGGCGGTTTTTTCAAAAAGAGCCCCTGGCCGCCAGAAGCAAATAGATGAAGCATTCAAAAAAGCCTGGACGCTTGCCGATATTGGTCTTGAAGTGAGGGAACTTCCGGGGCGGGATATGATCGAGATAAAATCGAGCCGTGTATTCATAAGCCCTTTAATTGAAGATGCGGCATTAAATATAGACACCAATGCGCGGCCCGTACTCACCTATTTTGTCAATGAAATCGCCTGGGGAGATAGATCAACGCCTTATTCTTTTGTATCGGCCCCGGGACCGCCGGTTGTGCCCACGGGCATGAAGGATGATGAGATCATCATCAATGAGTGGCTTGCCGGGGACTTAGGCGCAAAAACCGGGGATCAAATCCGTCTGACCTATTATACTTTGGGTCCGATGCGGGAATTGATCGAAAAGAGTACGAGTTTCCGGGTTCGAGCAATCGTACCTTTAAAAAGTCCATACGCCGATGGAGATTTGATGCCGGACTTCCCGGGTTTATCTGGCGAACAGAACTGCCGTGATTGGAAGCCGGGTATACCTGTCGATCTTGACAAAATCCGTGATAAAGATGAGGATTATTGGGACAATTATCGAGGTATTCCCAAAGCCTTTGTGACCATAAACGCTGCCCGGGAGATGTGGCAGAACCGCTTTGGAAATTTAACGGCTGTTCGCTTTACGGGTGCGGGAAAGGAAGAGATCGAGGATACACTTCTTAGCTCTTTGGACCCGGCTGATTTCGGGTTTGTCTTCCAGGATATAAAAAAAGAAGGACTCAGGGCTAGTACCGAATCGGTGGATTTTGCCCAACTGTTTCTCGGTTTGAGTTTTTTCATTATCGTTGCTGCTTTGTTATTAATGGGGTTGTTATATGTGTTTAATGTTGAAAAGCGGTCGGAGGAAAACGGGCTGTTTTTGGCACTGGGTTTTCCCGGGAAAATGGTGAGACGATTGGTCCTGGTGGAGGGTGCTGTTGTTATCATTATCGGGAGTTTGTTGGGAATTGCCGCCGGGGTAGTATATAACCAGGTCATCCTATATGCGTTAAAAACTGTCTGGCATGGTGCTGTGGGTACTTCGGCACTTCAAATTCATTTAAAATTCTCCACTTTATTAGCAGGTACAGCCATTGGGATGGCTATCGCTTTTTTCACCATATGGTTGGTTACCCGGAAACAGCTTAAACAGCCCATTACCGGTTTGCAAAAGGGTATGACAAAACTTGAGACGTACGGGGATAAAAGACCCCGTATCAGTATGTTGATTGGTGTATCAGGTGTTATCGGGGTAATCATTTTATTGGTCTTCACGCGATTTGAAACGGGGAGAGAGGCGTTTATGTTTTTTTTCCTTGCCGGTTCACTGCTCCTGGTTAGTGGAATGGCTTTTTTAAAAATCATGCTCTATAAATTAAATAATAAAAAGTTTTTGTGGGATCCAGGGGCGGTTTTTTCAAAAAGCGGGTGGCACCCGCAACCCAAGATGCCACCCAGTCGGTTGAAAAGATTAGGAACGGCGAAAAAGTTTGTTTTTTTTGCAAGTTTTTATAGGGTATTAGTAAAAAGAGCCCCTGGCCGCCGGAGGCAAGTTAGACTAAACCTTTTCAATATTGGCATTCGCAATAATGTTAGAAGGCCTGTTCGCAGTCTTACCCTTGCCGGGCTTTTGGCCTGTGGTGTATTCATCATATTTACCGTAGGTGCCAACCGGGTCATTGCCGCGAAAGATGCGGAAAAAAGGGAATCGGGAACCGGTGGATTCGCGCTGTTGGGGCAAAGTGCGATGCCGGTCTTATATGATCTCAACAGTGAAAAGGGGACCCGTTTTTATAGACTGGAACCCGTAAACACAAAAAAAGTAAGTTATGTCCAGTTTCGAGTTAAAGAGGGTGACGATGCCAGTTGTTTAAACCTGAACCGAGTCGCGGCGCCTCAACTGATCGCCGTGGACCCGGGAGAACTTACCCGCAGGGGAGCCTTCACTTTTGTTGAAAAAACAAACGAAGTAGACCCGGAGCGTCCCTGGTCGGTTCTTGAACAACAGTTACCCGGGGGCACGATTCCTGCCGTGGCGGATCAAACGGTTATCCTCTGGGGATTGGGGAAAGCGGTGGGGGATACGCTTTCATACATAGATGAAAACGGTAAGACCTTTAAAATAAAACTTGTCGGCGGGCTTGCCAATTCCATTTTCCAGGGAAACGTTATCATATCGGAAAAGGCATTTATGCAAAAGTATCCTTCCATAAGCGGGTATCGATTTTTTTTGATCGATGCCCCTTTTGAACATCTGGACGTTATTTCAAAAGACCTTTCCCTGGCTTTGCAGGATCAGGGTTTGGACCTGGTCCCGGCTTCCACCCGGCTGGCGGAATTCGGTAAAGTCGAAAATACGTATCTCTCCATTTTTTTAATACTTGGGAGTTTTGGGCTGCTGCTGGGAAGTATCGGGTTGGGCATCGTGGTATGGAGGAATGTGAGGGAACGGCAGGGTGAATTGGCCCTGCTCCGGGCAGTGGGTTTCAGCAGGAAATCCATTCAAAAAATGGTATTATCCGAGCATATCGTATTATTAGCCGCGGGAATTCTCTGCGGGATTGCGGCGGCTTTATTAGCGACACTCCCGTCGATAATGACGCCGGGATCGGGGATCCCATATTTTACCATTATCTTATTGTTGATTTTAGTTACAATAAATGGTATTGGCTGGACCTATTTTGCAGCACGTACAGCCGCGAGGAGAAACCTTTTAGAGTCCCTAAGAAATGAATAATATGGAATCCAACATATCAATAGTATAAGGAGAATAAATCGATGAAAAGAATCTTGGTATTCATTTTGTTTTTGTTTGTTTTTTCTGGTCTGGTCCGGGCGGAGAAACCCGGTGATAATGAAAAATACTGGCCGCAGTGGCGGGGGCCTTATGCCACGGGAGTATCACCTTACGGTAACCCGCCCGTAGAATGGGGTGAAACGAAAAACGTAAAGTGGAAGATAGAAATCCCGGGCAAAGGCCATGCGACTCCCATTATCTGGGGAAACCAGGTTTTTATATCAACGGCTGTTGATACCGGTAAAGAGGGTAAACCAAAAGGAAAAGACGAAGGTCAGGAGCAAACTCACAGTTGGATGCAGCCGACAACAACAAACAACATCCATAAATTTATCGTCCTATCCATTGACCGGAAGACCGGCAAAATTCTCTGGCAGCGAACATTAATGAAGAGTGGCCTCAAGAGGGACGCTCTCACGGTTTAGGCAGTTGGGCCTCCAATTCGCCGGTTACCGACGGTAAACATGTGTATGCTTACTTCGGGTCCCGCGGCCTGTATTGCCTGGATATGAAAGGTAATCTCAAGTGGAAGCGGGATTTTGGCCAGATGGACAAACGGATGACTTTTGGTGAGGGAAGCTCCCCGGCACTTTATGGTGATAAAATCGTTGTCCTCTGGGACCACGAAGGGCAATCATTCCTTTTTGTGCTCGATAAGAAGACAGGTAAGGATGCCTGGAAAGTGGAGCGTGATGAGAGGACATCCTGGTCAACGCCTCTTATAATCAAGTACAAAGGGAAACCTCAAATCGTCACCAGTGCCACCACATTCGTACGGAGTTATGACCTGGACACGGGTCAATTGCTCTGGAAGTGTACGGGTTTGACGCCTAATGTCATCCCCCATCCCATTGAAGCCAATGGAATCGTCTATGTTGCCAGTGGGTTCCGGGGGAATGCGTTTTTCGCCGTGCGTCTGGCAGGTGCTAAAGGAGATATTACCAATACCGACGCCATCGCCTGGAAACTGGACAAAAACACACCGTATGCCCCCTCGATGCTACTCTACCAAAATATACTTTACATGCTCAAAGGTAATAATGGCATCCTGTCCTGTTACGATGCCGGAAATGGGAAAGAGCACTATAGCAAGCAGAGGCTTGAAGGAGTAGGGGATATATATTCATCGCCGGCTGCGGCCAAGGATCGTATTTATATTATCGGTCACAAAGGCACCATGTATGTGATCAAGCACGGCACCACATTTGAAGTGCTGGCTAAAAACGCGCTTGACGATACCTTTAATGCTTCTCCTGCGATTGTTGGGAATGAAATTTACCTGCGTGGATATAAGAACCTTTACTGCATAGCAAATAAATAAGAACCTTTTAATTCTTTTGAAAGAGTAGAAAAGGGGATAGAAAAGGGGATATGCAAGTAAATTGCAAAGAAATCTCAATAGTTCTCCCTTGCGTTTTGCTCATTCATATCGCAGTGCCTCCACCGGGTTGGCTGCAGCAGCCCTGGTAGATTGATAACCCACACTCAACAGGGTAATCAACAGGCCTAACACACTGGCCAGCAAGAAAGACCAGATTCCCATAGGGGCACGATAGGCGTAGTTATTTTTTCTCCATTTTTGGTTTTTCAGCTTCCACAATACAGTAAAATGGTTCGATATCAAGTTTCTCACCGAACTGGTTGATTTCTATCATTTTTAATCCACATTTTTTTAAGAATGATTCAACTGCTGCTTTAGGATCATTTGACATATCTATTCCAAATTTCCAGGGCTCTCTTCTTTCTATCATTCTTGAAGCTCTTTTAACTGTTTTTGAAGCTTCACCTAATATAAATGCTTTGGAATAAAAGTCTTGAGCGATGATACTTCCGTCTACACATAAATCAGCCATTTTCCTAAGTGTTTCTTTGACAATATCAACTTCTAAAAACAAAGAAACGCTTTCCCAAAGGAACAAAGTCTTTTTTGTTTTGTCAAAACCAGCTCCTAATAGTTTATCAACCCAAGATTCGTTTGAATAATCAACAGGGATATAAGTGATCCAATCAGGCTTTATACCTGTTTTTTTCAATGTTTCAATTTTCACATCTAGTGTTTTAACCTGGTCGAGTTCAAAAACCTTTACTTCTTTTCCTTTTGTAAATTGCAAAGCTATTAGATCAAAGCCAACTCCAGGAATGACAATCTGCTCCATTTCATCAACATATTTTTCCATTATCCTGTCGAACATGAGCACCCGTGGGCCTGCAAAGGAAAAAAAGGTCTCTTCACCTGGTTCATCAACTTTTCCAAACCTGGTGGTGAAACCAAATAACCGCTGGGAAATGATAAGAGCTCCAAGAGTCGACCACAAACCAAAATGTGATTCACAGGGAAACTTTTTAATGAATACAACAGAAAGGGGATCCGGTCTGATATTAAAATAATGCATGAACCACTTATATTGAAGCGCTCGACATGCCGAGAAGGAGACACCCATTTTCTTGCTTTTTATTATTCCCTTGTAAATTCCATCTATTAGTCCAATAATAGCAAAAGGAATGAAGATTATTTGAATCGGTATATAAAGGATAATTTGAAATATCTTTTTGAAGATACTCAATATTTTAGGTAGCTGTTTTTTTGCTTGAATATCTGTCATTCGATTCTCTTTTTATATTTGAATTTTATAATTTTTCTATGCTTGTCAACGTTAATGCCTTAATTTTAAGGTTAATTACGCCTAACAATAACTATACGAAATTCGTGTTTTTTTACTCATTTTGCCATATTACCATGAAACACTGGGATTTTGCAACTTTTTTCCAAAAAAGCGCCTTTTTATTCGCCTGTCCCTATTTTCTATTTTCCTTTTCTTTCCTTCCGATTTAAGGGACAGACCAGAACGCCATTCCCTCAGGGAGGCATGATGAGGTCGGGTATTTTATTTCTTTTCTATTGAAATAAATTAATGTATTACTTATAATTCCTATATGAAGACAAAAGATATAAAAGCAAATTTTCTATCAGTACTATTAAATAAAAACGAAACTAGAATTAACTATTCCATTATGGCAGCCATTGGCCTGGTTAGTGCAGGTATTATTCTTGCTGAAATTTCTTTGACACGATTATTTTCAGTGACTATCTGGTATCATTTCAGTTTTGTTGCCATTTCCCTGGTTATGCTTGGATTGGCCGGCTCTGCGGTTTTTGTTCATGTTTTCATAGAAAAATGGGGATTAGAGAAACTTGAACGCCTGTTACCAATTTTCTCACTACTGGGAGGTTTTTTTTCAATCCTTTCACTGGCAATATATCTTTCTATTAATTATACGGGTACTTTTATGGAAAACAGTGGGTCTATATACAGGCTGATCCCTACTCTGTTGTTTATCCCTGTCTTCTACATGGGAGGCATCGTTATATGTGCCCTTATTGCTCGTCATGCAGCAAATGTAAATAAACTTTATTTCTCAGACCTTTTATGTGCTGGATTGGCTGGTGCATCTTCTATTTTTCTATTCGAGAAATTTTCCGGTCCTCTCGTTTTTGTGATAGCTGGTGTTTTTATCACTCTTTCTGCCTGCTTATTACCCATTTCGAGTGGGGAAAAGCAAAAAAAAAATAGAATATGGCCCTTTATTGGGTTATTGCTATTTATCCTTTTTGTGTTTATATTTAATTCACTCTCTCTATTTGAAATGAAATACACAAAGGATTATGATGAAACGCAACTTAAAAAAGTCTATGAAAAGTGGAGCGCTCTCTCGAGAATTACTGTATTTGAAAATACATGGTCTGATGGAAAAAAACCATTCGGATGGGGCCTTTCAAAGAAATATAAGGGGCCTCGTGTTGATGAATTGTGGATAGAACAGGATGCAGGTGCGGGGTCTCCAATAATAAATAGTGATGGGAATATAAAAAAATTGGATTTTCTTGATTATGATATAACGGCTGCAGCATATGCGATGGTAAAGCCTAACAAAGTGGCTGTCATCGGACTTGGAGGTGGTAGAGATGTCATGCTGGCAATGAAACATGATGCCACTGATATTGTTGGAATAGAGATCAATAAAGATATTGCTGATCTTGTCACTGACAAATTCGCTGATTTTGTAGGTCATGTTTTTAACCGTGAATCGACGCGTATAATCATCGCTGATGGCCGTACTTATATGGAGCAAACCCAGGAAAAATTTGATTTAATACAAATTTCTCTCACAGATTCATTTACTGCTTCATCTGCTGGTGCTTATGTCCTTGCCGAAAATAATCTATATACGCTTCAAGCCTTTGAAACCTATCTTAATAGGCTTAATGACAAAGGAATACTTACTGTTTCCAGATGGGTGTTAAAAAAAAATCCAGGTGAAACCATACGAATGGTAACCCTGACACTAGAGGCTCTTAAAAGAAAAGGCATTCAGTATCCTCCAAACCATATTGCAGTTGTGAGAGGCGAATATATTGGCAATCTTTTAGTAAAATCAACACCTTTTACTCACCAAGAATTAAATAAAATCAAATCATATTGTAAAGCAATGGCCTTTGAAATCCTTTATATGCCAGAACCCGGAAGATGGCTCAGCTCCATACAAAATATTATTAATAACTGGGATAATTTACCTGTTTATCTGAACTCTCTGAGATATGATTATTCTGCACCGACGGATGATCGCCCTTTCTTTTTCTTTGTGCTAAAACCATGGGAAGCTCTGACTTTTGGAGCTTTCTCATCGGATGCGTTGGATGCGCCACTTAAAGGAAACTATACAGCCATCAGAACACTTTATGTTATGTTTTTTATCCTGGTGGTTATTGTACTTCTCATTGTCATTTTCCCAGCTTTTCAAATGAAAAAAAAACAAAATATGACGACTTCTCCCTGGGCCAGTGGGTTTTTATTCATGTTGTTAGGGTTAGGATTTATGCTCATTGAGATTCCATTGCTACAAAGACTGGCGCTTATTCTTGGACACCCAATTTATGCATTAAGTGTTGTACTCTCTACATTGTTGGTTTCCACTGGAATTGGAGCCGCTTTTTCAAAAAAACTAATCTTCCATGGGAACGCACCAGCAAAGAGATTGGGAGTGGCTCTGCTTATTGTGAGTACGTTGATTTTTATGTTTTTTATTGCTACAAACCTATTATCGCATCGAATACTTACATTGGGAGAGATGACTCGTTTCTCTTTCTCAATTCTTTTAGTGGCTGCCTGCGGTTTTGGAATGGGATTACCATTTCCCTCTATAATAATGGCTTTAAAACAACGAGGAGATGAAAAAGCAATCCCATGGCTGTGGGCTGTAAATGGAGCAGCGAGTGTCATGGGTTCAGTATTTGCATTTGCTGCTGCAATATTTATGGGCTTTACTTTTACAGTAGCATTGGGCTGCCTTTGCTATTTAATTGTAGCTAATATGATTCTTAAGCTCAAAGTCTGATCCAGTATCCCATCATCCCAGTTGAAAGTGCCTTTTTATTCGCCTGTCCCTATTTTATACTGTCAATTCGTGAATTTATTAAAGCCTTTTGATAACCCCCTGCTGCACCAGGGTATTGGCATCCACTATATCATCCCTTTCACTTACTTTTTCAATGACTTCTTTAAGTGTCTTTAGCATCCTCTCCTTATCCTGGGGCAATTTTCCATCGACTCCTTGATAGATCATACCCTCCGGCGCCCAAAGATGATTGGTTAAATGATCACTTGCTAGTTCACAATCGGTTACATTTAGCTTTTTTATCAACCTTTCTGTTTCTTTGAGTCGGGTTAACGGCTTTATCGGTACAAACGTTCCCGATTCCCAGGTCCCGTACAGGGGCGCATTGGGGACAAGCGATAGTGTACGTAATCGTATGAAATCAGGATTTACCGCGTTGAGGACGCTTGCAGTCCCATCAGCATGTTCCTGCCATCGGGTCTCACCTCCCATACCGCATAAAACATAATAACAGAGTTCAAACCCGGCCTGTTTGGCTTTAATACCGCCTTTGGTCATAATCTCTGGCGTTGCTCCTTTTCGAATGCTTTTCAGGATATCTTTATCCCCGGATTCAAGTCCCACATGAACCCGGGTCAACCCGGCCTCTTTTAATGCACGCAGCTCGTTAATATCCTTGCGTACAAGAGTGAGTGCGCGTGCATACGATGTCATTCGCTGTATCCCGGGAAAGGTTTCACTGATTAACTTTACAACTTTGAGTATTTCTTTATGCAGCAAACTGTCAGAATCACCGATAAATACAGTTTGGCTTCCTGGATAAATCTCGTGAATTAATGAAATATCCGAAGCAATTTTTTCAAATGGGCGGGGTTCATATGTCACATTTTTGTACATCCCGCAGAAGGTACAGTGATTCCATGGGCATCCGCGGGTCACCCGTATGAGTGCCGAGTTGGCCTCGCTGGGCGGTCGATAGGGTGGAAAATCAATCATTTTACTAACACTCTAACGTTTATTCTCCTGGTCAAAGACTCGCCAAAAACCACCTTTTTTAATTTCTTGATAGTGTCTTCCATCTGATTGTTTTGTGTTCCCTTATAAATTATTAGCTGGTTTTGCCTTTTTTATTTTGAGGGGTGCAATAAATAACAGTGGAATGATGGTTAGAAAAATAGAGAAGATACCCAGTGATCCATAGCCGACTTTCACAATAGCTGTTAATCCAAAGAGAGAAATGGCCCCTGAGATAAGGAGGCAAATCAAACAAATTGTAATCCGTTTAACACGGACACCTTTAAAAATCCCAACTTCAGTTTTCCAGGCAATCTCAAATCTTTTTACCACTCCAAATACGAGTCCTACTCCAGTAGAGATGAGAGCAAAGATCAAAATCAAAGCGTATATGTCAGATAGGATGGGATAACCCAACTCCACAGTTACAAAATCAACAGGTAATGCCTTGGATTGAATTCCTTTAAAGTAAAAACTGACCAGCATAATGCATACCAGAATAAGCATACTACCGTTTATTAAGAATCCGAAAAAAGCTGTTTTAAAACAATCCTTTCTGGTTTTCAATACTTCTGAACAAGACACCAGGGGAGCAATAATAATCGATTGAAAGGAGCCGTATAACAATGCCATCCACAGGATAGTCCCCATACTCGTACCTTCTTTTACCACTTTTTGACTCACTACTTTCCCCAGATCCGTAGAACCATAATCAATACCAAGAATTGTGACTACCAATAAGGCTGAAATGATAAAAACTGACATAAATGTGGACGCATTCCTCACGAGTCTGGAACCAAAAATAGTTAACAATAAAAGTACCAAGGCTACAAATATAACTGCCATACTATAGGGAATGTTCAGCACTTGCAATTGATATATCAGATGAGAATCTCCGGACACTAGATGAGAATCTCCGGAAATCAAATGCGAAGCAGCAGCAATAGCAACTCCAGTCCCCAGAATGGCTCCATATAGATAAAGAATTTCCCAAAGAACCGGTAGAACACTATTATAAGGTTCATATAGTTTCTTAAACAAACTTTTATAATCGTGTACTTTATGAATTCGTGCCAACTCCAGGCCAAAAAACATTGAGGTGCCCATGATGAGCATGGACAACATCCCTATCCAAATCGAATGCCACCCAAACTGTACAAAAAACTCAACTTCCTGTCTTCCGGTAGCGAATCCACCACCGGCATGTGATGCAAACCACACCGCAGCCACACCAACCGCAACAGGTAAAGCAATCTTTTTTCTTTTCATAATATCACCTCAATTCAAAACTTATATTTTAAGCCATTTTCTGACATCTCTTGATGCATTTATTTGGGATTCAGTAATATAGAGTTCATGATTTTTTTCTATTTCTGATAATTTGTAATAATAATTTACCATCATTCCTAGCGACTCTTCCATCCCCTTTCCGGATGTATCGCCAAGCCAGTTGATGCGCTCAATTCGTGCGCCATTTGTCAGGTGAAAATTGGCCACTGGATCAAATGCTTTTTCAACTTTTTTCAAGTGAAGAAGATAGGTTGCACACAGTCTCATAAGAATTGGCTTCAGCATTTTTGATATCTCAGGATTTTCACTCCAATCAGAATCCAAGAGTTCCAGCAGCCCTTTTGAAGCGTTTTTATTATACGCTATGGATTTAATGGCGTCAATCTCAGAGAGGTTCAAAATGGAAGTATCGCCTTTTAAAAGAATCGGATCCAGCCATTTTCTGAAGTTTGGAATCGGTGAAAGCGTTACAAAATGCTTAAGGCCTTTTAATTTATTTGACAATTCTTGAACAACGCGTTTAATGAGAAAATTCCCCAGGTTAATCCCTGCAAGCCCCTCTTGAGCATTGGAGATTGAATAAAATACTGCTGTGTCCGCCTCTTCAGGTTTAATGGTTTTCGCTTCTTCATCCAATAAATCCTGGATACTGCCGGATATTTCATTAACCAGTGCCACTTCAACAAATATCAGGGGTTCATCTGGCATTTTATTATGAAAAAAGGCATAGCATTGCCGATCAGAATCAAGCCTGTTCTTCAAATCGGCCCAGGACTGAATTTCATGGACAGCTTCGTATTCAATCAACTTTTCAAGCAGCGAGGCCGGCGATTGCCAGGTAATCTCTTTAAGGTCCAAAAGACCAATGTCAAACCAGGAGGACAGAAGTCTTTTTAAGTCTTCATCCAGTTTTCTCAAATAGGGATCATCTTTTCTAATTGGTAGTAAGTCCTTTCTAAAATCAATTAAAAACTTAAAACCATTGGGAAGTGCGTTAAATTGCTTTAAAAGTCTGACACGAGGGGGGATTAGAGCTTTTGAGAGTTCCATTTCTGCTTTTATTCGCGTATCTTCATCTTGCGTACTCTGAATCTCTTGTATTATTGCATTAATTTTTTTATTATCAACATCAAACTCTCTTGAGAGAATCTTCATAAATTTTTCCCGACCTGATTCTGATAGATCAAGATATATTTTACCCAGTTCAACAGCCCTTGATCGACTGGAGATCTCGCCGCCTTTTGCAAAGACGCATTCATGCATCTGTTTTATAATATATTCTTCATCTGTACCGATAAGATCGGGATTTACTTTTCGTGTAAAAGCTCTTCGGGTGATACTTTTTATTTTTTCCCAGGCTTTTAAAATTTCACTCATTGTTCTAAAGATTCCATACGGCTTACATGAATAAACTGGGGGCAGGTACCGCGCGCCCCCAACCCAAGATGCCACCCAATCGGTAGATAAGATTAAGAACGGTGAAAAAGTTTGTTTTTTTTTGCTCGTTTTTGCAGAGTATTAACAAGAAGATTTTTTTTATCACAAACATATAAGTATCCTAAAGGAAATATTATAACATGTCAATGAATTAAAAATCAAAGATACAAAAAAGGAAATAATCAAACCCCATCAGCCCCCAGGATAAGCCGTTGAGGATCAACTTCTTGACGCAGAATGCCTAATTCTTCAGCAGTAGGAGGTGAAAGCAGTTTAGCATGCTGGGTATCAATAAAAAAACCTGTGCAGTCCTGAATCTCCCCAGGTGTCGTTCCCGGGTAGCAGCGATCAAGAACCATCTCTTTTGTTGCTTTATCGAAACGCATGACCGCTTTGTCTGAGATCACGCAGGATGGGCCTCCATGCATGTATCCTTCCCGTTCTCGTCCATCTGGCCCATCAAAGTAGCCAGGTGTGGTGAAATAATCCAGTTTTTCAACAAACCGCCGCAGCTCGTGCTTGATAAAAATGATGGTACGACCTACAAAACTGCCCACATCGCATGCACCTCCCGAACCCGGGAAGCGAACGCTGGGTTTCCTGTAATCTCCCAGACAGGTAGAATTGAGGTTGCCGTAGCGGTCAACCTGGGCGGCACCCAGGATGCCGAGCAAGCGTGGACCCAGGAACCGGTTTTGCATTGTGGCAAATGCCTCAGCAAGTCCGGCATTAAGAGAGGACCCGAACATTAACCTGGAATCTGCTACAGTAAGAGGGATTTCGCGAAGATCAGGATCAATAGCACCGGTTTCAAAAAAGATAATTGATTTAGGTGCGTGGATGCATTTTGCTGCCATTGCTGCCAGCAGCGAGATACCGGTTCCACAAAATACGATTTCCCCATCATGGATCTCACGCGCTGCAACAATTGCCATTAATTCCCGGGACGTATATGTATCGTTTTTCATTTTATATTCTGTGCATTACTCTCTCTTTAGACCCGGGGTGTAACCATATGGGGAGACAGCCTTTATGCGTTCTAAAGCTTTAATGCCGATCTTCTTTAAATAGGCTTCATGATTATCTACTCCCAACACATATTCATCGAGGTATGCTGAGAATTTCTTATCATCTAAGGCCATGGTACGATACAAGTGAAGGTGTTGGGCATCATAGTCATAGCATCCGTAACACGCAGTGGGATGCGCGCCGTAAGGCAGATGTACAATTGCATCCACTGCAAAAAATGGGATATGGTTGCGATCGGGTTCAGCCCGCAGCACCGCTGGTTCAACCAACTCTTCGCAGGTGACAATAACATGGCGAGCCGCCCGAGCCTGTTCGATATCGGCAAATGTAAGACCCGATATACGTACCGTACCCTGGTGGTCTGCCTGTTGGACATGAATCACCGTTACATCAGGGTTGATTGCTGGTACCAGGACCACTGGTTCATATCCTTTATCTGCAAATGGATTGTCTTGCACCAGCAGCTTTTGGTTCGGCAATCGTGGGTCTCTACGCCGCATTGCAGCGTTGAAACCCCACTTTTTCACTATATCCGTCCCCATCCCGGACGTAACTGGCAGGAAAGGAACTCCCATGGCTCCTGCTTGAAAGCGTAATGTCATTTGATAATTGGAATAATCCTCCACCAGCAGCTTACCACTTTCGACTGCTTTACGAAATCGGACACAGGTAGGGGCAAACCGACCATTTGCACCATAGGCGATTTCTACAGCCTTGACACACCCAGCCCCAATGAGTATATCAAGGGACTGTCCACCAGAATGAATATAGATATGTAGATTTCTTTTTCTCTGCCGAATCACTTCATAAGCACACGCCATGGGTTGCCGATTGACAGTAAATCCCCCAAAGGATATGTGGCAGCCGTCATGGATAAACTGACTGACAGCTTCTGAAAGAGATATGACTTTGTCTGAATGTTTCAAATGTCTCTTTACATGAGTGTTAAATATGAAATCTTAATTCCACTTTTGACGTTTTGCCACATTTGGGACAGTTGTATTCTCCCAAAGAGCTAATGCCTTCTTTTAGAAAGGGTGTTTCTTTTAATGGTTTATCACTCTCCGAGAATTGACAGTGATTACATTTTTGATAATAGAGTACATTATTTCCCTTAACATTCATAATTACAGCCCCTGATTTTGCTGTTACCATTATAAAACCTCCAGATATATTTTTCATCCCGTTAAAGGAAAAAATTATCCCATATTTAACACATTTTTTCAATAGGGAAACATTTCCAATAACAAATCTAATTTTGGCGTATTAAGAACAGGCAAACACAAGGTTTGCCCCTACAGTGGTACGAAAACCTGCATCGGACGTAGGGGCAAACACTATTCCAACTGATACTTTTTTATTTTTGCAATCAAATTAACACGAGAAATCCCCAATATCTTCGCTGCTTTTGTCCTGTTCATCTTCATATGATTCAATACCTTTTGAATATGCCTCTTCTCCACCTCTTCCAATGACAGCAGCGCTTCTCCCCCATAAGACTCCTCAACCACCTGTACCCGTGTATTCTCCAGGAAGTAATGAGGCAGCGACTTCTTCTGCAGCTCCTGCCCGGATTCTACAATAATAGCACTGTTAATAATATTCATTAATTCCCTGACATTACCAGGAAACGCATAACCCTTTAACAAATTCATAACTGCAGGCGAAATATTGGTGACATCTTTCTGATATCTTTGGTTAAATTCCTTTAAAAACCAGTGAGCCAAACACTCCACATCCCCTTTCCGCTCCCTTAACGGAGGAAGATTAATGGAATTAATATTCAACCGGAAAAAGAGATCTTTCCTGAAATTTCCTTTTTGAATTTCATCAAATAAATTTTTATTGGTGGCAGCAATAATACGAACATTGGCCTTCCTGTTTTTTGTGGAACCCAACCGATAAAATTCCTCTTCCTGCAATACCCGCAGCAGTTTGACCTGGATAGGCAGCGTGAGTTCACCGATTTCATCCAAAAACAAGGTGCCTCCTTCAGCCTCTTCTATAAATCCCTTCTTATCGGTAATGGCTCCTGTAAAGGACCCTTTTTCATGCCCAAAAAATTCAGATGCAAATAATTCATTGGCAAAGGCACCGGCATTGACAGCCACAAATTTTTTATCCCGTCGATCACTGATTTCATGAATGGCCCGGGCAATCAACTCTTTACCTGTCCCACTCTCTCCCCATATCAATACACTGTTGTCGGTTTTGGAAAATTTCTCAACAAAATGAAAAATTCTTAACATCTGTTCATCTTGGGTAATAATTTCTTTGAAGGCGTGTTTATATTTCAATTGGTCCACTGATATAGGTTCGTGGGATTCTACCACAGGCCGGGATAATTCATTCTTATTAATGGCAGAATGTAAGTTGTCCAGCAGTTTCTCTTCATCAATGGGCTTAAGCATATAATCAGTGGTCCCCAGTTTCATAGCAGAGATGGCCATATCAATATCTTCCACTCCAGTCAATACAATGGTAATGATATCGATCTGATTTTCTTTGATATATTTAAGGACATCCATACCCGTGACATTGGGCATGTCCATGTCCAGCAGCAGTACTTCGAAATTTCCCTTCTCCAACTTCTCAAATGCCTGGGTGCTGTCCTGTAAGAGGTGAACATCAAACTCTCCAGTTTGAAGTAGAAAAATTCGCATAAAATTCAATATCGCCTGATCATCATCAATGACAAGCACTTTTTTCAGCCGCATGATTGCTCCTTTACCGTTATGGCGTTAGAAGAGTCGGTATTCGAATGGTAAACGTTGTCCCTTTTCCCACTTGTGTGTCTACTTCTATTCTACCTTTATGTTCCTGGATGATTCCATAACTAATGGAAAGCCCCAAACCAGTCCCCCCCTTGTCCCGCTTGGTGGTGAAAAAAGGATCGAAAATATGCTTTTTGGTATTATCATCCATGCCTTTACCATTATCACTAATCTTGATGATGACCTCATTCCTGGTTTTATTCATGTCGGTTTCAACCACCACCAAACCATCATCCGTTTCAATAGCCTGGGCTGCATTGATCAACATATTCATCAATACTTGTTCCAATTTTTGAATATTACCTTTAAAAGTAGGAATCGCGGGGTGCAGGTTTAATTCCAACCGGGCATGCTTTCGTACTTCCTTTGAGGTGATACGTAAATGGTTTTGGATCAGGTTATTGATGTCCACATCGTCGGTCAACAATCCTTCATCTTTCTTGGCAAAATTTCTCAGACCATCTACGATCTTCTTTATTCGATTTGCACCGCCCATCATATCATCCAATAATACCGGGATATGCTCCCGAAAGGTTTCATAATTGAGCCGGGCAATTTTTAAATCTTTGTTTTCCTCAAACACGTGATCCAACATCGGTAGAATATCACCGAACGCTTCATTGATGATTTTTATATTACCCCGGATAAACGTGTTGGGGTTATTGATCTCGTGGGCCACACCTGCTACCAGTTTTCCCAACGAAGCCAACTTGTAAGACTGGATAAGCTGCGATTTGATATGCTCCTCCTCCGTGATATCACTGCATATTTCCAGAACCGTATCCACTTTGCCATTTTTCCCGTTTAGTATGGGGTAAGCCTGAAGCATATAGTATTTACTGCCATGTTTCTTTTCCACTGTAACCGGCCGAGCCTCCTGGAAGGCCTCCTGTACCGGACAAATTGCACAAATAGTGTCGGAATTAAACACCTTTTTATAACACTTACCCGTGGTCCCTATCTCCTCGTTATTGGAAAGGGTGATGTTAAAATCCGAATCAACCACCACAATCGTGTCAGTGATCGCTTTTAAAAACGCTTGTAAATTGTTGTTACTGCGAGTGAGATTTTCGGTTAGTTCTGTTAATTCCTTGTTTTTCGAAACCAACAGCTCCCGTTGATCCTCAAGGTTCTTCCGGCCTTCCTTTCTTTCAATGATCCTGGAAGTCATTAAAGAGATTTCTCTCAGCAATTTGCTTTCCTCTTCCAGGAATTCTGCTTGTTTTTGATGACACACTGAGACTTTACCTCTCACTTCGCCATTGATGATAATATCCTCTTCCAACCGGTTTCTTGGGGTACCGGGAATGCACCCCAAATCCCCATAAAGAGAACCATCCAGATGGAAATTAGCCGTGGCCAATTGCGGATACTGCACACCCTCTACCAGATGCCCGGCGCATTTCTCAAGGGCTTCATCCATGTTCTGGGTGGATTCCAGTTCATTACTGATCTTGTAAAGACACTCCACTTCCTTTATCCGCTCTTTTAACTCATATTCAATACTGTTGGCCCGGAGCATCTGTTCCTCAGTGGCCAATATGATATTATCACTCTGAGCATAATTGGCAGGAAAAATAAACAGGCTTTCTTTATCCTCCTTAACATCCAAATATTGGGTGTTTTTATTTTGTCTTACCTCCTCTATTTTCTGTTTCAACGCCTCTGTTTCTTCAGGATCTGGAAAATTATCCAAAAGTGATTCCTGCAAATTTTTATCCGATTTGAATAATCGCTTTCGTATTTCATCTCCGATGAAAAGGATGCGATTGTTCTTATCACAGATACAGATGTTGTTGATAACACCCAATGCCAGACTAAATTCTTTTAATTTCATCACTTGTATTACCTCTTTTATATCGTATATTATACCATGAAATGGTTAAGTTGACACTTTTGAAAAATTCAAGGTCACTGGCCACTCCCCTAATTCTTGAACTTCAAATAGGTCTGGATGGTTTTAAAATAATTTTCCGAATAGAGCAAGGTTGGAAGCTCCGGGTTAAAGGTAACCATCTCGGTAGAGTAAAACGAAAATTCCGGTCTTCCCGTTTTATTAAAAATCTTTCCCTCTGAACGGCGATTGTAAAACCGGTTCACCTCTTGAATTTCATTCAATATATGGGAAGGGGATGAATAGGTCACATTTTTATTGAATTTTTTGGCCAATGTTTCAATACATTTCCAGTTTTCCATTTGAGTCCTGGGGGGGATGATCTGTTTGATGTGCTGCACCCGTCGGTCACAGGTAGTATAAGAGCCATCCTGTTCGATAAAAGAGGCAGCAGGAATAACGACATCCGCTTCCCTTGCAGTCGCTGTCAGGAACATGTCATGAACCATGAGAAACTCCACTCCCCTGAAATATTTGAGGTTGTCAGCCATGCATAAAGGGTCTTCGCCAAAAACCAACAGCGCTTTTATGTCACCCCGCAGCAGCTTGGCAGCCAGGTCCATATCCTGCGAAGGGAAGATTTTCGATATATCCATCTTCCAGGACTTCCCAATCCGCTTAATTTCATCTTTTTCAAAAGGTTTCACATAACCGGGTAAATAATTGGGAGTAACGCCCATGTCCATGAGCCCTGTTGAATTGGCATACTCCCGCATCAGGATGATACCACTGCCGGGCTGGTTCCAGCGACCTGTCAACATCAAAAAATTACCAATGGCTTTCAAATCATTGGTCGACTTTTCCCGGAGCGAATCCATATTATAAATAAATACGATCTTCGCTTCCGGATTCTCCATCCATTGAAGCAGCTGCTCATATTTCTCAGGAGAAATGGCTGCTGCTTCGGTAACTTCCTCAGGAGGGTATGTCTCCAGCATCTCAGCCAGGTCGTTAAAACCAGGGATCTCATCTTTCTTTACTGCAGCAAAGCCATTTTTAATCACATGCCGCATCATCCCATTCAACAAAATCGTATTGGAACCTTTACGGGAATCAATCCACAGATCTGCAAACCGTGTCAGTTTGATCTCGGAAGAATTTACCAGGATTAATTGGGTACCATGCTTCTTCTGGGCCTCTTTGATTTTCAACTCCATTACCAGGTTCTCTTCAGAAAGATTACCATTGATCACTATCACCACATCAGCTGTGCGGATGTCTTCCATGCTGGCGGTGGAAATAGTGGCACCAAACGCATGATCCAGGCTGTCCTGATCTTTACCGTAAAGAACATTGGAAAAACTGCCAATGTTATTGGTTTTTAATCCCACACGGGCAAATTTTTGCAGCAGATAGAGCTCCTCATTAGACATTTTTGGGGAACCAAATACAGCCACAGACTCAGGACCATATTGATCAATGATGGCGTTAACTTTTTCTGCTGTAAAATCAATGGCCGTTTCCCAGGTGACTTCCCTGAACTCGAATTTACTGCTCTCTTTGATCCGTGGTTTTTTTAGACGATTCTGTTCCATTAAAAAACGGTGGCCAAACCGGCCTTTTACACATAAATACCCTTTGTTATGTGAATCATGAATCTCCTTCGGGGAATTGGATACATAGAATATCTCATCATTAAAAATTTTGAAATTAATGTTACAACCAATGGAGCAGAAATTACATACCGCCGGGTAATTCGCTTTTGGGAGGGTTCCCAATACCTTGAAGGGGAATTTTTCTGATAATGCGCCGGTTGGGCACGTATCCACACAATTGCCGCAGGTTACACAGTTGGTTTCCAGCAGGGGTTTTTCCATGGCAGGTTTCACCACGGCTTTAAATCCACGGTAGACAAAACCCAGGGCAGAGACCTTTAAAATTTCCGAACAGGTACGCACACAGCGGCCGCAGTTAATGCATTTATTGGGGTCCATTACAATAAAGGGGTGACGACGATCCACCTTATATTTACGGGTCTCACCGAGGTATCTTGAAATATCCACTTCAAATTCATCGGCATAACGTCTCAACTGACAATCGTAATATTCAGAGCAACCGCACTCCAGGCAGCGTCTGGATTCTGCGTGTGCCTGGGCTTTATCATACCCCTGTTCCACTTCATCGAAATTATGGATGCGCTTTTCCACGGGCAGTTCCGGCATTTGGTTCCGGGTAATCGTTTCAAAATGAGACAACTCGCTTTCAATAACATCGGCAAAGGTATGTTTAAAACTTAAAAAGGGCTTTACGGATTGGTTCACTTTTCCGGTGTTTAAATACGTATGGATGGAGAGAGCCGCTCGTTTCCCCTGGGCAATAGCATTGACAGCCGTATCCGGGCCGGTGACCACATCTCCACCTGCAAATACGCCTTTGATAGAGGTCTCCAGGGTATCTTTATTGACCCGAATGGTGCCCCACTGTTCCAGTTCAATGCCTTTTCCCGGATCATTGAAGGTGGTATCGACTTTTTGTCCAATAGCACCGATGAGAAAATCACAGGGCAATTCAAATTCTGAACCGTTGATAGGAACAGGCCGCGGTCTTTCCCCAGGCCCTGCTTCCACCAATTGCATCTTAAGACATTCAATCCCTTTTAATTGTTTGGTTTCATCTCGAAGGATGGATTTGGGGTTGGTAAGAAAGAGAATCTCGATGCCCTCTTCCTGTGCGGCATGAACTTCATCTTCGTGGGCAGGCATTTCTTTGATGCTGCGGCGGTAGACGATTCGTACCTTATCTGCCCCGCACCGCAGCGCAGTCCTGGCTGCATCAATGGCCGTATTACCGCCCCCTACCACCACCACCGTTCCTTTTAACTTCGGAGCCTGTTCCGGTGTATCACGGAGAAAATTTATCCCCCACATCACGCCCCTGGTATCATCCTCATGCTCCAACCTCATGGTACTGGCTTTGTGAGCCCCCACTGCCAGGTAAATGGCATGAAAACCATCGTTAAAAAGGGAGTGGATATCAAAATCCCTTCCCAGGGCCATGTTGGTCTTGACATCGATTCCCAGGTTTGTGATCCATTTGATTTCTTGATCCAGGATTTTTTTAGGGAGCCGGTATTCCGGGATTCCGTACATCAGCATACCGCCCAACCGGGGCAATTTTTCAAAAATGGTCACAGAACAGCCCTCCAGGGTTAAGAAATAGGCACAGGTAAGGCCAGAAGGGCCACCCCCCACCACAGCAACCTTTTTGCCATTCGATTCTTTAACATCTGGCACCCATTGATGGTCCTGCTGCGCGTCTATATCTGCGGCGTAACGTTTAAGCGGGTTAATCCCAACGGATTCATCGATGATCTTCCTGCGGCAGGCCACCTCGCATTCCCGGACACACACCCTGCCAATAGACAGCGGCAGCGGGTTTTGCTGTTTGATAAGTTTCAGGGCCTCTTTGTATTTACCCATCGAAATCAAAGCGATATATCCCTGGGCATCCACCCGGGCCGGGCAATGATTCATACAGGGGCCAATACAATCCGCATAGTGATTGGAGAGCAGCAGTTCAAGAGCGGTTTTCCTGGAACGGCGAATCCGTTCATTATCCGTGTGTATCACCATACCATCAGCAATGGGAGTACAGCAAGAGGGTACCTGTTTATTCATCCCCTCTACCTCCACCACACAAAGAAAACATGAGCCATAGGGCTCTATGCGCTCATCGTGACAGAGAGTGGGAATTTTATCGATCTTATTCTCATGCACCACTTCCAAAATGGTCTTCCCCTCAGTAGTAACAACCTCTTTCCCATTAATGGTTACCTTTATCTGTTTCATTTCAATTCCTCCAATTTTCTTCGCGTCTCTTCGCGTGTCTTCGCGGTTAAATTTTCTCCACAGCATGAAATCGGCAGACATCAAAGCACAGCCCGCATTTAATACATTTTTCCGTATTTATGAAATGAGCCTCTTTCTTATCACCATTGATGGCATTGACCGGGCATTTCTTTGCACACAGTGTACATCCTGTACATTCCTCCGCATTGATATGGTAAGTCACCAGTGCCGGACAATAATGCGACGGGCACCGCTTCTCATAAATATGAGCCTCATATTCACTTCGGAAATAGTTGATGGTGGTCAACACAGGGTTGGGTGCGGTTTGACCCAGCCCACACAGAGTGCTGCTCTTAATCTTTTCCGCCAAATCCTCCAGCAGTTCAATATCCCCATCCTTCCCTTCACCAGAGGTAATGCGTTCCAGTACTTCCAGCATCCGTTTGGTACCGATCCGGCAAAAGGTACATTTCCCACAGGATTCGTTTTGGGTAAAATTGAGGAAAAATTTAGCCAGGTCCACCATACAGGTGGTTTCATCCAACACGATCAAACCGCCTGAGCCCATGATGGCACCGGTTCGGGTTATTTCATTGTAATCGATTTTCAGGTCTCCCATTTTTTCAGGAATACATCCGCCGGAAGGGCCGCCGATCTGGACTGCCTTAAATGCCTTATCACCTTTGATTCCCCCGCCAATATCGAAGACGATTTCATTGATGGTTATTCCCATGGGAACCTCAGCCAGTCCGCTTTTATTGATTTTTCCAGCCAGGGCAAAGACTTTGGTGCCTTTGCTTTTTTCTGTTCCCATGGAGGCAAAGGCGTCAGCGCCATTAAGGATAATCCAGGGCACATTGGCATAGGTTTCCACGTTATTGATATTGGTGGGATTCTTCCACAACCCTTTTTTGGCGGGAAATGGTGGTCGGATGCGGGGGACACCCCGTCGTCCTTCAATAGAGGCGATTAATGCGGTTTCTTCCCCGCAAACAAAAGCGCCGGCACCTTCTTTGATATTTATTGTAAAATCCATATTCGAACCGAAAATGTGTGTCCCCAGGAACCCTTTTTCTTCGCATTGGGCAATGGCAATTTTTAATCGCTTAATTGCCAGGGGATATTCAGCCCGTACATAAATATAAGCTTCATTTGCACCCGCGGCATAAGCGGCAATCATCATTCCTTCCAGTACAGAATGGGGATCGCCTTCCAGGGCACTCCGGTCCATAAAAGCACCAGGGTCACCTTCATCTGCATTACAGATAATATATTTCTTATCACCCTCAGCCTGGCGAGCGAAATCCCATTTTAAACCCGTGGGAAAACCACCACCCCCTCTACCGCGTAAACCGGATTTCTTGATAGTATCAATCACCTCCAGGGACGTGTACTCTTTCAAACACATTTGAATGGCTTTATACCCCTCCCGGTCCATATACTCCTCAATGGAACCAGGATCAATAATCCCACAATTTCTCAATACAATGCGCTTCTGTTTCTCAAAGAAGCCATTTCCGATATCTGCACCATTCCCTTTTATAATCCACTCCTCTATCGGTTTGTGCTCTATAAGATGCTCTTTAAGAATGCGTTTTGCTTTATCTGGTGTAACCCTGGAATATAAATAATGATCATGATCATCAATCACCTCCACCAGTACCTCCTCATAACACATGCCCATACAGCCGGTCTCTTTAAGATTCACGTCCAGGTCATTTTCTTCGATCTCTTTTTTTATCTCTTCAAATACTGCTTCTCCGCCGCTGGCAATCCCGCAGGTGGCTAATCCGACTTTTATTTCCGTCATCATTCATCTCCTATATTTATGCGGTGTGCGCATTTGTTTCCCTTTTCCTGTATTTTTTTATTACCTTTCTCGTTTTTTCCGCATCCAGGTTTCCATAGGTTTCATCGTTAATCATAATAACAGGTGACAAAGAGCAGCACCCCAAACAGGCAACCGATTGAAGGGTGAACAGACCGTCATCCGTGGTCTCCGCTACCCCGATCCCCAGTTCATTTTGAAGCACCTTTAGAATATTTTTAGCACCGTTCACATGACAGGCCGTTCCCTCACAAATTCGGATCACATATTTTCCCAGGGGTTTCAACCGGAATTGGGAATAAAAGGTAATCACGCCGTAGATATCAGCCGCCGGGATATTCACCACTTCACTGATATAATGAATGGCTTTCTCCGGGATATATCCATAGGAATCCTGGGCGGATTGAAGTAATGGAATCAATGCGCCGTGTTGATTCCGTTGTTTCCGTTTATTGATTAAATCGAATTTAAAATTTTTGATTTCTCTCTCTTCTGGATATTTATGATCATGTTCTAATCTTCTTTCGTCTCTCATTGCATACTCCTCTATTTAACCACAAGGGACACAGGGAACACCGGGCAGTTTGGTGCCCTTGTGTTCACCTGTGTCCCTCTGCGGCTTATCTATCTTAACCATTAACCACATTATAAATTGAGAATTTTATTGAGTTACATTTCAAAAAGATTAACAACGGGATACTTTTTTACTTTTAAGACACCGTTCATATTGACGATTTTTTCCTGGATGAATCGATCGATTTCATCAAAATAGGCTCCAGTGACAAAAAGCACCAGGTTGTATTTACCCGTGGTATAATCGCAAAAGATCACATTTTCATCCAGGCGCAGTGTGGGATAAATTTCATCCAGTTTTTCCCGTTCCACTTCCATTAACAGGTAAGAACAGACCCGATGTCCCATATTCCGGATTTTTGATTCATCCGAGAGTGCATCTTCTACCACCTGAATAATTGAAGTGGTGCTGTCATCCAGGAGTGGTCGCCCCACTTCGAGAAAATCAATCGATTGAATCCCTTTTACTTTTTTGATCTGGTTTTCGCAGATTTCTTTCAGGTTTTCCATACTATCTGATTGGACCAGGAGAAAAAGATCGTAATCGCCTTTGGTGGCATCGCAGTAGAGGACATCTTTCATATAGTAGAGGGTTCGGTAGGTTTCAAAGAAGTTCGCTTTTTCCTCCAGTTTTAGGAGCATATAGGCAGACTCACTTTTTGCTTCGACTTTCCCTTCCACAATCGCTGCTGTCTCTTCCTGTACTGGTCTATTTTTCAGGATTTGCACAAACTGCTCGGTCAGTTCATCAGGAGTAAAGGGTTTTTCAAGAAATGCGTGGACCCTGAGGTCCCTGATCTCTTCCTGATTGTACCGGTCTGCGTAGCCAGTGATTAAAATGATAGGAATCCCGGGGTATTTGAATTTTATAATTTTTGCCAATTTGATTCCGTCGATATCCGGAAGGCGGATATCCACCACAATGGCGTCCAGGTTAATGTTGTTTTTCATATAGGAGTCCAATTTTTTAAGTGCACACACGCCATTTTCGCAAGGTTCTGTATCATATCCCCGTTGGCTTAACCCCAGGGTCATTGTTCGTCTAAGTGACGCTTCGTCGTCTACAAATAAAATCTTTCGCTGCATGTTAACCTCCAAAATTTTTTTCGTTCCGCCCGATAGTTAGCAAGACACGTGCCAACTTTTCAAAACCCTTTATATAAGCGAATCTTTGCAATTTCGCCTGAAAAAAGTCTCTCTTTTTTTGTTTCATTTTTTGACGATTTTCTCAAGACCATTGATAATAAAGGATATCGAGAGTGAAATAAAATTTAACACTTAACGATATCGGGAATCGCTTTAGGGATAAGCCTTTCCACTGTAAAGTAATTGACTGTTAAAAAATTTTACAGTATACAGTGTGCCGTTAAAGCTGCCGCATCGGAAATCCCTGTTGGGGCTCCCGCTGCAATAATCTCAAGGAATGGTTATCACTAACTCTCCCGCCCGCGAGAATATGGGCAGCGACCGTTGTTCTCATCAAACAATGGGCATTGTTTTTATTCCTTCCAGCACAACTTCCGCACTTTAGAAAATAAAAATTGCTATTTATGGCAATTTCTGAAAGTGAAACCCGCTAATAACGAGGGTTTCACTTCTGAAAATTGCCGTTGTAGGGACTAAAACAAATTTGACAAAATTGATAAAAGCCTGTATAGTTTGAGCATGATGTTGAAAATAATTTTATTTAAAATTTTTAGATATATCGCGCATTTCAATAAACAAAACATTTATATAGGGACTAAAAAAACAACGAAATCCTTTAATATAGGGCATTTCGGGCTTTAAGGTGCGGAAGTTGGGCCAGGTAAGCCTTTCAATTCATTTATTATCAAGGGTTTCCTATTTTCCCGTTTTTTCTTCTCAATCCCAAATCGCTCGATTGTGACCAAATTATGCCTATCGTTAAACTTTAACTAAATACCTTTTTGCTTTTTGGTAAACGCCTTTTGATGTCTAGGTTATGATTTAGTAATTACCAACACTATCTTGGAACATCGAAAACTAAAATGCTGAGTATCATTTCGTAAGCGCTAAGTAAACCCCATCTTTTCAGGGGGGTGGATTTATGAGATACTATGCCTTCTTCATTCATCAAGGAGGTATTTTTAATGAGTCCTAAAAAAGCGTTATCCCAGCCAGGTAATTTCCCGGTAGCATTGGATGATGAGGAGGGTCCGGAGTATTGGCAGAATCACCTGGACAATTGGGCTCGAAGCGGTTTATCGCAGGCGGCCTACTGTCGTAATAATGATCTGGATTATGATCGGTTTCGTAAATGGAAAGAGCGTTTAAGCACTTATCCTTCTGCCAGCACCTCGATCAAGTTGGTGGAAGTGAAGCGTGATTTTACGTTAAATAGCAGCGTTGGTTCTTATTCGTCTGGTCCGTCCTTTGGTCCCGGAATTAATGGCATTAGTGGTATTGGTAGAACAAACTATGGGGGCGCCAATGGAATCGGAACCGGTGGTTACAGTGGCATCCGCTTCTGGTGTGGGGAATTTTGTATCGAAGTAGATGTAAAATTTTCGTCTGATACGTTACGCCAATTGGTTCGGACTTTGCAAGGGGTATATGTCAAGCCTACATGTGAAGGTGAAGCAGATGATGAAGCTGATGGAGTGAGTGACGGGGTGAAACATGACTAATTGGAGGATGTTATGTGGTTTCCAACCCCTGGAGTAAAAGTATATCTTGGTCTGGGTGCCACTGATATGAGAAAATCCATAGACAGTCTTTCAATCATGGTATCGGAACATCTCAACCGGGATCCATTTTCCGGTCATTTGTTTGTCTTTTGTAATCGTCGCCGTACGATATTGAAGATTCTTTATTGGGATAGGAATGGTTTTTGTCTTTGGCATAAGAGATTGGAGCATGATAGGTTCCGTTGGCCAGAAGCAGAGAGACAAGTGCACGAGATTAGTAGTCGGGAGTTGAGGTGGCTGCTTGAGGGTTTAGACATTGAGCAAGCGCAGGCTCATGGTAATTTTGAATATCAGGCTGTCTACTGACGAACTGACGAATTAAACATTTAACATTTAACACTGGCCCCTGCTTCCTGAAGCAGAGCAGTGATAATTGTCATTGAGAAGGGGGGCCTGGGAACCTGGAAACCTGGAAAACGTGCTAATATAGTGGATTATTGATAACCGATAACCGATAACCGATGATGGTCTGTTATCTGTTATCTATTATTTGTTACTTGTTCCTGGTGTTTTTATCATAAATGGTCATGTTACTTCTAAAAATTACATTTTATTTGATTTTTTTTAAAAAAAAATGTAGAAATTTGCGTTGCCATATGGTATAATAACATATGTTAGCAACGGATATGAAAACCTCTTTGCCCAGCGATGTCGTCGATCTTCAAGCGATGGTTTTGGAGTTGTATGAGAAGGTAGATGAGATTTCCAAAAACTATGAACGTTCCGAGATGGAAAACAAACTCCTTCGTGAAAGAATCCATCAATTACAACATCAGATCTATGGTCGTAAATCGGAAAAGTTCTCATTAAATGATGGTTTTGAGCAATACTGTCTATTTGAAGCACTGGACAGCCCGGCAGAATCAGAAAATAGTAAATCCGAGGCCGAAGAAGAAATAATCGTGCCTGAACATAAACGTAAAAAGGGAGGCCGTAAACCATTACCGGAAGAGTTTCCTCGTGTAGAAGTCGTTCATGATCTATCCGAAGAAGAGAAAATGTGTAATTGTGGTTGTCAAAAGAGGTGTATTGGACAAGAGGTCTCAGAGCAGTTAGAGATGCAGCCGGCTCAGTTTCGGGTGGTACGTCATATTCGCTATAAATATGCATGTAGAAATTGTGAAGGAGTGGAAAATGGAGAAGGAGAAGGAGCCGTTACAATAGCGCCGGTGCCCGTGCAGTTGATACCTAAAAGTTTTGCCACTCCCAGTTTGTTATCTTACATCTTTGTGAGTAAATATTGCGATGCGCTGCCGTTTTATCGCCAGGAGAAACTGTTTCATCGAATCGGTTTTGATCTATCGCGTGCAACGATGTGCCATTGGGCGGTAAAAGTAGCGGATAAATGTAAGGATTTGCTTGAGTTATTGAGAAGGGAATTACTTTCCGGTCCTTTAATCAATATAGACGAGACGCCCCTTCAAGTTCTTCACGAGCCCGGTCGTCGTTTTGATAGTAAATCTTACATGTGGGTGGTTCGAGGAGGTGCCCCCGACAAGCCCGTGTATGTTTATATTTATGCAGAGACTCGCAGTGGAGATGTGGCTGCAATTTTTTTGGAGTCTTACCAGGGTTACGTTCAGACCGATGGTTATAGTGGTTATGACTTTCTTGATAGTCGAGAAGGCATAATACACCTGGGCTGCTGGGCACATGTTCGTCGTAAGTTTAAAGATGTTGTCCAAGCAGGAGGTCAATTTGGTGGTGCTGGTTTAGCCCGCGAAGCATTGTATATGATTCGGCAATTGTATAAAATCGAAAAGGAAGCAGAAGTTAATGGTTTGGACCCAGATGAGTTATATAATGAGCGTCAGAAGCGTTCCAAACCTCTTTTAGACGAATTTGAATTGTGGTTAAAGGAAAATACTCCTAAAGCACCGCCTAAGAGTTTATTGGGCAAAGCGTTTACTTATACCTTAAGGCAGTGGCATCGACTGATCCGTTATGTTCTTGACGGTCGTCTCCGTATGGACAAGAACTATGCTTCACACTGCACCTCCTGAGGATTTCTGTTTTTACTCAAAGATTTGTTATCACCTGAAGATTTATTTTTAATTTTTCCAATCATGTCAACCTCTTCAATTTTTCAGT
>Ga0180438_10000402_pt1 | contig 85750 bp, 129 predicted proteins | sample SS_ome_12_FD_132455 | JGI IMG/M metagenome (GOLD analysis project Ga0180438, IMG submission 132455) | Hypersaline lake sediment archaeal communities from the Salton Sea, California, USA - SS_3_D_2 metaG | ecosystem: Environmental > Aquatic > Non-marine Saline and Alkaline > Hypersaline >... | reverse complement strand
TGGCTGGCCTGTGTCAGGCCCTGGCAGGCCCTGTGGCCTGTGGCTGGCCTGTGTCAGGCCCTGGCAGGCCCTGTGGCCTGTGGCTGGCCTGTGTCAGGCCCTGGCAGGCCCTGTGGCCTGTGGTTACTCTTGTAACCTGACTACGTTTGTTACTATTCCCAGATTTTGCCTAAAATGCTTAAATACGAGACTTACGCCGATTTGACCTGTTTTGACAGTAATGATTATGTCTAGTGACAGTACCCCTATTGACAAATATGCATATACTCTGTATAATGTGGTATGCTGTCACTATGACAGAACACAGTATTACACTGTGTTAACATTCTTTCACAACATAGGCCACAATGGCCAATCCTCATGATCTCTGGTCATGCTACTGCTAAACCAGTAAAGTCCAGTATGACATGAGATGATAGGTTAGGCTTCCCTCTGTCTACTTTCTGAGGTATCCTCCGGTTCTCCCACAGGTACACAGATACCTAAGTAAGCACACCAGAGCAAAACGTTGTCCTTGACGTTGAGAGTAGACTCCTAACACGGATCTTTGACAATTTTGAGTAGTGAGACTGAACCTATACTGTGGTGTATGGCAAGATACACACGCGGTTGAAGCTAAGGTAAAGGAACTACATGGTGGTGTATATCCACTAGTTGACACCAGACCAGCCCACTCTTTTGAAGGAGGTTGGTCATGGCTAGAACCTTTTCACAATTGCTTGACAGTGAAAAAACGGCTTTTCTTGAGAAAGCTTACCGTTCTAAGGATAGAGTTCTTGACCCGCAAGATTACGCACAGGCTATGTATGTTCAGGATGCCGTCAACATGAATGGCGTGGTGGCATCCTTGGCAGAGCTTATGCCTAAGATTCGTGAGGAAGCGTCGGTCAGAGCGGAAGTCTTCACACTAACCTTAGGTGATGATGATGTTTATGGATTTCCCATAACTGAATTCATTAACAGGCATCCGATAGTGAGACTCTTCGCGGAGACCCTGTACCAAAAAAGTCACTTTCCGATGGGCGATAATTATCACTTCGCATATGAGATCTGCTCGGAACGAATGAAAGAAAGTTCCTAGCTAGTGAGATTGAAGGAGAAAGAGTGGGCTGTTCTGGTGTCAACATGCGTCAGTATCCAATCGGCCCGCCCTCTCAAAGGAGGTTGGTCATGGATACTAACAGACTTATCGCTCTGGTAGAGACAGTCGAGGATATTCCTGATTGTTGGTTTGACTCTAATGAGTATGTATCCAGCAAGCAGGCAGACAACTTCTTCGCCCTTAACTCGGAGAGTAAGATTGTCAACGGTGACCAGTTCTTTGTCACCGCTTGTCAAGTCGAGGATGTTCTCAGAGATAAGGCTCCTCATTTGGTTGAAAGCTTTCACCAGTTGATGCTTTACCTGGAAGATCGTGTCGTTGATGCGGTTGATACAGCAGAAGCTAATGCTGAAGAAGCCGACGATAAGACATATCAACGGAACAATTATCGAGAGATGGCAGATTTAGGTGAGTACTTGCAAGAAAGGTACGATGAGCTGGAAGGCGAGTGTGCAGAGCTGGAAGAGGAGAACAAAGATCTTCGAGAACAGCTTGAGATGGAGGAAAGAGTTTCGCACAGAGACTCTGAGACCTTCAAGGTGCTGAAGAAAACAGGTGCCTGTTGGGAAGGCATAATGTTTGCCGATGGGTACTCAGATCCCAACGAAGCATGGAAAGCCTGCGAGAATCCAGACTGGATGGATTGGTTTTTACAGGTCGTTATGCTTGACGGCAGTTCTGTGAAAAGAAGCTCGGATTATGAAGTCTTCAAGGTGGGCTATGACAAGCTTATCCGCTTTGGTGGCGTGACTCAGAAGCAGAAACTTGAGTATATCAGGGAATGTTTTCCGAACGTTCCAGATTTCTCTCATTTGCTGAAGTGAGAGAATAGGTCAGAGGGCGTGCCGCTTGGATACTGACGTACTCTCAGCCTTGGAAATGGCGGTCAATAGGCACAGGTTTGATCTCAACTAGAAAGGTTGGAACTATGCCTAGAAAGAAAAACGTAAAGACTACGCCCCAAACCGAAACCAAGAAGGAAACCTCGACCAAAAAGAGGCGTCCTCGCAAGACTCCGGCTGATGTAAAGGAAGATCCTAAAAAGGCTGCAAAGGCAAAGCCTGAAGACTCCAAGAAGGCGAAGCCTGAAGATGCCAAGGATAAGCCTGCCATCAGCTACGAACCCAAAGAGGTTCACATGGTTGGAGCCAAGAAAAGCCCTTGGGCTGCTCTGTGGTTCTACGCGAAGTCTCACGTGATGGTCTGCTCAGGATTTCCAATGCCCTGGTGGACTGAAAAGAGGCCCAACACGCTAGAGTCGGAAGTCAATCTTCTCTCAGGCACTCTTGACCAGATTGTGACATTGAGAATTCAATGGCATATGTTTGGAAACAAGGTAACCACGTATCTGCAAGCCAATGTCAGAGACGGTGCAGGCAAGCCCGAGCTTTTGGCTAAGGCGGCGGAACCTGTGAGTGCGATGGACACGGCAAAGGCTATTCCTGTTCTTCTTAAGATGGGAGAAGAGGCGGGCTTCAAGATCTCTGAGATCAAGAAAGGCGTTGAAAGGCTCGATAAGATCCGCGAGCGATTGGATTTGATCCTGATGAACGCTCAGCCGCTCATCTCTATGCAAAAGCTCCTAAGAGCCAAGCAAGATCCTTACATGGAGATTGCTGAAGAGGAGAAAGAGAGCGCCTAGCGTGATTAGGACTAATTGACCAACAGTAGCTTATTGATCGCCATTTCCACGGCTGAGAGAGCAACTAGCCTTGACCTAGCCGCCTTTCACTGAATGAATGGAGGTTCGGTCATGGAAGCTGCAACAGATACGACGAAGATTCGTCTTGAGAATGACAATTTGAGGAAACGCTGTGAGGATATGGGCGTTGTCCTATCCTTAGCCGCCTCAATTGCCGACAAGAGGCACCACGACGGAGAAGGCTTTCTGGGCCTTGTCCTGCGAGAGGTGTCAGAGACAGGCTTGAAAGACGTTTTGGTACTCACTCGCGGAATATGTTTCTTCTGTGAGGATCATCCCCAAAGGGTTGTAGGCTTGATCCATGAAGTAGCGAATTACAGCGACTTCTCGGAAAGCATTGATCCTTACGGAGAGCATGAGATGGGCGTGTTCGAGTGGTATGGTCGGAAATGCTTCTGGAAGGTAGACTTTCAGGGTGGGCATGATGGCATCAACCGAATACTTACCATCCTATTCGCAGAGGAGTACTAGAATGGCGTGGAAAAGCGATCATCCCCTGTTTAGAAGTCTCACAGATGAAGAAGAGTTGGAAATGAGAGTTTGGGCGCGTGACAATTACGAGCTGCTATCTGAGATTAACGCTCTTTGGCATCCTGTAGTCCGAGAAGAGTGTAATCGGATGAACGATGAACATCTCAGAGATAGCACTAATTCGTTTCTGGCACAGATTGAATACATAGCCAATGAAGCGAGAGAAGAAGCCTGAGTGAAGGAATGGTGAAGGGCGGCTAGTTCAAGGCTAGTTGTGGCAAGATTAGGTCCGATCTGGCCTGCCTCTAGATTGGAGGTTTGGTCATGAGCATGACAGTATTCGATTGTCGAATGAGTCCAGTTTTCCGTCTTCCATTGGAACAAGCTCCTGGCGCGGAAGAAGCGATAGAGAGGCTTGACCTTGAGGATGATTGTATGGTTGATTTCGATGAGATTGTCTGCGGTTGGGCTGAACACAACGCGGAGCTTGAAAAGTGGCTCCATGATTGGTGGCGTGCCGATGAGGTTATCTCTGACGGTCAAATCGTCGAAATCAAAGGCCGTAGGTATGTGGAAATTGCCATGGGCATTGTTCAGATTCCGCCCTGGCGTCCAGATATCGCGAAAGCCTTGAGGTTGAAGGCCCCTAACTGACAGTATGAAGGAGGCAGGCCAGCTCGGATCTAATCTTGTGTCAGAACCGACTCAGCCTATCCAGCTAGTTTGGAGGTTTGGTCATGGATAGTCTAGTCAAGGCACAAATGAGATACGTTCTTTTTCTGAGCCCTTTGGCGCGTTCCTTAGAAGCGTCAGGAGATGCTGCACTCAAGCTCTCGGCTGCTTATGGTCGTGATGAGCCAAACATGGAGGCTGAGTTTGTGGCAGAGGCGCTAATGTTCTACGTTCAGGCTATCGCTTGTATAGATGTTAGAGAGGATATTCTGAATGATGGAACGAATGACGCGCTTGTTGAAAAGGATTATGAGCACAGAAATCGGTTGATGGCCAAGATGTATGATAGTTTCCGAATCTACCTCGATAGGTTCAAGAGGCAGAAGGAAGGCCACAGAGACTATGGTATAAAGGAGTTGGCTGAAGCTTTCGTGCAGGCGGCGAAAGGCGGAGGCTTTGACTCTGCTCACCGTTTGGTAACTATGGCTTCAGAAGAGATCTTTGGTGGTCACGTTCGGATATAAAGCATGAGTTGCTGGATGGGCTGATTCGGTTCTGACACTCTGCCAAGAGATTTCACGGGTTTTGGTCCCCATGACCAAGGCAGGCGGAGAACATCTCAACCGTTATACTTAGAGAGTTCGGCCAATTTTCGGACACGTTCTCCGTCTGCCACCTCCTATTTGTATAGGTTCCTCTTGACATTGACATCAGGATAGGTTACATTGGGTGTAGATAGTGTCAAACGTTGGCACTGCGGCATACACCCTTTCTAGTAGGATGATTGGGCGGCCTTCACGGGTCGCCCTTTCGTCTTTTGGAGGTCCTATGAAAGTCGAAGTTGAGATAGATGAAGAGTTACTTGAGCAGGCGCGGGGATATCTGAAGAAGCTTAGAGAGGTAGACGAAGGTAAGTTTGCTGAGCAGGAAAAGATTCTTGGTCAAAAAGTGTCATTCGCTCTACTGTCAAGGCTATCAGGTACTTTCGCATCGCTAGGCTTGGAAATCACCAAACAGGTGGATGCTGATTTAGGCGAAAAGGCCGAAAGGCGTTTCTTTCCAACGCTATTAAAGCGTAAGAAGGATACTTGACAGTTCTTTCCATGTCTGCTAGAATGTTACTGTCAGATGAAATCTGAACCAAGAGAGGAGGCCGAAAATGGGGAACTCGGTCTATGACATCGTTTACGAGAGAATAGTCCAGAAACTTGAGGAAGGTGTTGTTCCGTGGCAGAAGCCGTGGGCAGGTTGCAAACCCCCCGCCAGTTTGGTCAGGAAGACCCCCTACAGGGGAATCAACGTTGTCCTGCTTGCCATGTCTGGCCAGTCGTCGCCTTGGTGGTTGACCTACAAGGATTGTAGACAGCGCCTGGGTGGGCGGATCAAAGATGGCCAGTACAACAAGTGGTCAATGGTAGTCTTCTGGAAACCTCGCTTGAAGGTCAATGGCAAATGGCTGAATGATAAGCAGTTTGCCGCCTTCAATCGGTCGTCCATCGGAGATAACGATGAGGTTGAAAGCGTTCCACTACTCAGGTACTACCGAGTTTGGAACCTATCTCAGTGTGAGGGTATCCCTGAAGACAAGATCCCTGAAGAGGTAGGCAAAGATGGTGAGCCTCTGGATCTCTGTGAAGAGATCGTTGATGGTATGCCTTGCCCTCCTGCGATAAAGCTCTCTGATGTAGGTAGAGCTTTCTATCGTGGAGGTATGTTCGATGAGGTGTCCCTTCCACGTCCTCGATACTTTGAGAACAAGGAAGCTTACTACGTGACCCTCTTTCACGAATTGGCTCATGCAACTGGCCACGAGAAGCGGCTAGCGCGGAAGAAGGCTGCGGCTGATAGTCGATTGGTTGGCTCCTACAGTCAAGAAGAGCTGGTGGCGGAAATGACTGCCTGCTTTCTCTGCTCTGAAGTGGGCATCGAATCGACCTTTGATAACTCAGCGGCTTACATTAGCGGCTGGCTTGAGTCCTTCGACGGAGATAGAAAGATGCTGGTGTTTGCAGGTCATGCGGCACAGAAGGCGGCAGATTGGATTATGAACCGCATTCCAGATGAAAAGGTTCTTGATCTGATAGGCGGCAAAAGTGCAGGTGTGACAGGGAAAGCGTGCTATACTGAAGATGTAGATAGAGCAGCATTCGCCAATGTCAATTAACCTACTAGAAGGAGGTGAGCCCGAAAGCCATCAATCTGTTATGCCAACACTTGCTGCTCTATTTAGACGGGATTGGCGGCCTGAACGGTGACTCTCTTGGTTGGTCTGAGGTTGGGCAGTTTCTATCGAGTGACCCCTTTGGCAGGATACCTCGCCCAGGCACTGCCCAATCTCGACCATTTGAAAGGAGTGTCAGACGATGGAGCCTTCCTTTTCTGGCCATGGTCTTGACGGTTTGACTCCTGATCCTTTTAAGCTGTCAGACGATACAGTCAGAGCCTATTGGTATCTTCGGGACGAACTTCTGAAAGAGTCCCAGGTTGACCTCGCCTGCGATTGCCAACGGAGCCTCGGCTACGTTCTCCTCTTCGCCCAAAAAACTGTCTGGGCCTTTCGTGCATACGACCGCCTTCGGATGATGGGCTTTGAGTATGCCGACTATCTGAGCGCCGGTGACGGCTATCTTGGCATGGGCCAGGTTTGTCTAGCCAAGGGAGATCATCAAGGCGGAGTGAATGCGATTGAATCAGCTCTTCAGATGTACTCTAAGGCCAAGGCTGTTCACAGAGCGGGAGTTGCCAATCTCCTGCTAGCATCCTTCTTCTGCGAGATAGGCAAGCACAAAGACCTGGGGATAAAAAGTCTCTTCATGGCCACATCCATTCTTGAGGCAGCACAAGATTCGTGCCGTCTTGTTGTGGCCAAGCAGTTGATAGCGGAACTGAAAGACGAGGAGCCCGCATGTCCTTGCCCTATAACGCTCAAAGAGTTTGACCTCTCGGACAGAGAGCGTGGGCTTTGGTCGGCATGGTCGCTTCCCGTTTTGCCTGTGGCCACGTTCTATGCTCAAGAAGCAGGTAATACCGTGGTCAGAAGGATTTCCATCCAGCCATGTCGAATGATCTATGTAAATGATTATGGCGATATCGCGGATGTTCGAGTGATTGGCGGCTATCCAGAAGTAGAGATCAAATCGTGCGAAATCTCTACCGCAGAAGGCAAAGGTCGGAAAGCAGTGCTTGGCGACACTGCGTTTAAGCTAATTGGTGAAGGTTGATGGCTTTCGTGTGCCATGGTTAGAAAATGTGGACAGAAGATGGAAGTGTTCAGTAGAGTCGTAGGCTATCACCGCCCAGTATCTCATTGGAACCCAGGCAAGCAAGAAGAGTTCGGAAATCGCAAGCCGTACAAGGTTGATGAGGCTCAATTTAGAAAGGAGCCCGAAGCGAAAGGATGAAAGCATGGCCTATTTGAGTATGAAAGGCAAGTCCATTTGCGAGATGTGCGAAGACTGGGAAGGTCTTGGCCAGTATGATGACTGTGATGGTGACTGCTCCAAGAAGGTCTTTGGTGGCCGCTTTGTGTTGATAGATGTCCACGAGTTTGTGGATCTTCTCAAGGCGCGGTCAAAGGTAGAGATAGACGCTCTGAGAGAGAAGCTTGCTGTTACGGAGAGGGCTCTCAAGGCGCGGCTGCAAGACGTCAGAAACCTTGAGAAGAGGTACGACGAGATTGTCAAGGAGAGAGACGGTCTCGAAGAGCAGGCTAAGCATTTACTGCGGCAGGTTGAAGACCCAGGCGGTCCTCTCCAGGAGCTTAGGTGTCCTCATTGTGGAATGTTTTCTTTTGCTGAGAGAGAGGCTGTCGCAGGCGCTCGGAGACTGCCTAACTATTGTTGTTGGTGTTCCAGATGCGTGGACGAGAAACTAGAGACGGAGCTTTCAACATGACTTACTCTGAGATTGGTGAATACACTGAAGAAGAAGAGAAGCCTGCGGAATTGACAAAAGTGGAAGGTCAGTTGTTCTACGACGGCTTACCCGTTTTTGAGATCCCACGCAAAGGTTACGATCATTTGGTGGATACCTTAACGTGGGAAGGTCTCCAGACGATAGCTTTCAATGGTGGTTTCGATTACATCATTGTAACCAAAGTTACAGACGCGGTAGCGGATGACCACGTGACCATCTATGAGAAAGATTGAAGGTCTAGAGAGAGATCTCTTAGGCGTGATTTCTGTCTTTACTCCTGCGCGGTATCGTAAGGAGGCGGCGAGTGAATAGAAGAGAGTTTTGGAAAAGTCTTGTTGGTGCAGGCGTTTTTCTTTCTCGCGGAGAAAAAGAAGAGCCCAAAGAACCTTCAGTTCATAGTATCTATTCAGCTCCAGATACGTTTGTTGTTGTGAAGAAGCAGACAGGAGAAGCGGTCTCGGTTAAAGAAGTGAGCCCAAACGATAGAGTGGAGATAGTCTTTGAGTGACTGGCTCCAAGAACTTCTAGATGATGTGCGAAAAGATTGGTATCGTGGAGATGAAGAGTCAGATACTCCGTTTCAGATTGAAGGCACGTTCTACGATGAGTCCTTTGTTGCCGAGTCTTGGATAGTTAGATGTAGGCGTTGTTATAGAAGATTCGCAACTTCTAAATGCCCTGCTAAGCTCGTATGCAGGTGTCAAGCCGATTTCGGCGGGAGAATGAAATGATTAGACGATACACACATGAGCCTTTTCGAGATGGCCGAACTATCTATCGTATTGAGCCTTGTCCTCTCCACGCGGAACCAAAAGTGACAGTACAGGTGATGTCTGACAATGATCTAGACCAAGGTCTAAGAGTTGTGGATATTTCTTGTCCGAGCTTTGATGACTTCTATAATGGCGTAGGTCCCTTTTGTCGAGGATCTATTGGTGCTGAAGGTTTGGTTAACTGCTGCTTGGCCGAGTCAGGAGATGAAGAGAGCTGTCTTCTCTGGGCTCAGAAGCTGTGGCTTGAGAGGTCCGAGCCTACTACCCAGGTCGCGGAGAATAAAGATGAATAATGTAGCAATGAAGCTCTTCATGCTTCCTCTTGAGAAAAAGATAGCGCGGAAGAGAGAAGAATGGGCCTATTATACAAACATGCCCTTAGATAGACCACCATCTTTAGCTAGGAGTATTCCAGATGGCAGCAGAGCAGCAAGTGTTCCTCGTACTCGAAGACACGGATGATCCAGATCTTGTCTTTTCGGTAGGTCTCTTTTATGATCCTGAAGAAGACCAGGTGCCAAGGCTTCAGTTTTCTTGGTCCAGCGCAGAGGAGTTTTCAGAAGAGTTCATTGTAGATGATGCTGTCAGCATCAGTTTTCCTGACATGGCTGAAGTAGATCTTTTGATTGACGCGCTGAAGAAAGTGAAGGAAGAACTTCTAGTATTTGAGATGCTTTCAGGTTCTTCAACAAAAGGAAGTTGACATGGCAGAAGAAAAGAAAAGAAGAAGACGTAGACGGAAAAAGAATGTTGCTCCAATTGACAAAACTTTCCCTGGCGCGGAAGAACCGGCTGATAAAAGAAATAAGATAGCACTACTACTAGAGATAGAAGAAACATTAGTAGAGAAGTTATGTGTAGATAGAGAAGAAGTCCAGCAGAACTTGAGAACATTAGCCTTTGGCAAAGCTTCTAGTATACCTGAAGAAAGTCCTCCAGCAGTCAGCAAAAGTCCTTCCAGTCCTGCGTCTTTGCACATAGCCCCCAATTGTGCAGGAGTCGGAGAATGTTCCGAAGATCCGCCCCACATTAATCAATTAGGGGCGGAAAAATCAAACATTGCCGCCGAGAGTGATCTTTCTGAGGAAAACTGTGATGACCCTCCCAGTACTAATGTTTCAGGAAAGGAACTTTCGGCGGCTTCTCTTGCACTAGAAGGCGGCCTTTCTGAGGATAAAAGTGGTGAGAATGAGACTCCTTTGACAGTAAGCGCGGCACCAAATGAATTGGCTACTATAGAAGAAGATAGAGAACTAGTACCCTTTGGCGTACCACATTTGGTGAGAGCTTGTAACAATTGCGCTTATTTTGATCTTTGCCCGGTTTCAGAAAGAGACACGGTATGCCAGTTCGTTGGACACATTCAACGCCATGAAGTTAAAAGTGTAAGTGATGCTATTGACGCAATGCGTGGCATTGCGGAGAAAGAAGCAAAGCGTTATGAAGAAAGCCTTCTAAACGAGAGGTTCCAGGGAGGGGAGTTAAGTGACAAGACGTTTAGAGCGGCTGATAGTGCTTTTAGTAAGCTCTCACAAGTAGTTAAGATGGCATCAAAGAATCAAGGTAGCACGCCAGCAGAAGAAGTACTTACAGTGAAAGGTAAGACCGGTGTCATTGACAAGCTGTTTGAGAAGGTACTAAGCGGCGGACTAACAATAGACGTAGCTGATGACACGTCACGTGAGGAAGCTGGAGACCAATTGAGCGAAGAGTCCTACAGAAACCCTCTTGACACGATTTCGCCAGATGATGTGCTAGCGCCACCTTCTGACACACAGGAAGGTCTAGAAAATTTTCCAGAAGGTGATCCTGAGACAGTAGGAGTACCTGACAGTATGTTAGGAGACATTCTGGACATTACGGGAGAAAAGTTTATTGAAAGTGAGGCACAAACGAAACTGGCACACGGGGAACTACCAGAGGCAGAAATTTCCGAAAACCCATTGACCGAGTAACTGGGACTAACTGTAAGTAGTTTTACTGTCGAAGGGATAAAAAATGGGAAGAACAAAAAGAGGAGTAAGAGACGGAAGTGGACCCTACAAGGGATCTTACAGGAGAAAGACCTCAAAGATTGGAAGAAGAAAAGCCTCTGGAAAGAAATGTCCGAAGAGGAAGTAGTTCAAAAGGATGAAAGATGGAGAGAAAAGATCTACCTCACGGAACAAAGAAGCTATTTGACACTTTCTGTGCCCAAAGAAAGAGGCATAAAAAGCTGTTGAGTAAAGGAGGCCACAACTGGAAAACCGAAAGGGCTTGGTTTGACCTTGAGAATTCAGCGGTAAACTTTGCTCTTGCTTTTGGCAGGCACTTTAAGGAGTTTGGCAAATGATTGAAGGCATAAACTACATCGAACTTTTGGGAATGATGCTTTTTGCGATGATTGTTGGTTTCGTTTTGGGAGTATTGTCGAAGAGGGAAGGATGAAGGAATGAGTATCCTTGTAGCTGTTTTTGGAGCGAGGTTTGGCGAAGACTCTCGTCCAGAGAAAGGCGGGATTTAGTGTCTCCCTGAAAAGGCGCGGATTGAAACGTTTGATTTAGACCCTCCTTCCGAGAGTAAAGGGGAGACAACGGTTTTGGTCTTCTTCAACTGGGACAAAGAAAAGGCTATGGAGACCAAAAAATATCACGAGGGCCTGGACATTTGGACAATTGAACTTCCCAAAAAGGCGAGGATTGAATGTATCCAAGTCCCCAAAGAAATGATGGAGAGCCAGAATGAGAGATCCTAACAAGACCGTCGAATTCTACGACATGAAGAAAGATGCAGGAAGAAACTTTTGGGCTGAAGTCCAAAAACTTGCAAATGGGGATATCGACTGCCTGATAGTGGGTTTCAAAGAAGCTAGCGGAAAGGCTGAGATGAAGCTCTGGGAAGTGGAGGCTCTTTGGTTACGGGACTTTCTAATTGAACTTCTTCCCGTGAATGCAGTAACTCAGGCTGTCTGGGAAAGAGAAACTGAGTTCTTGAAGGGTCTTAGAAAGCAGTTTTTGAACTTCCAATCAGTGGCGGAGCAATTACTCTTCTTGACAAGTGAGGAAGCGGGAAAGGCCTTGTGTGAGCAGGAGATAAAAGACCTTCTTAAGGAACGCGCCCACGATTTAGCGGATTTGGTGTTTAAGATTAAGGATAAAGAATGAGGGTCGTTCGTTGGATCTTAGATCAGGTCCTATACCTTGCTTTGATGGTAGTAGTCATGGTCATGACCATTGGCTACAGGATGAGAAAATGGAGGGAGAGACGTGCAAACGTTAATCGCAAGATTAGATACTGTGGAGAGTATATTGATACTCGTGGCGGTAGGTACGATCACATATCTAGGAATTTTAGGTATAATGGCGTGGATCGCAAGCAGGGTCTTGAAAAAGATGGAAGAAAACGAGAACTTCAAGACTGACTCCTGGTGGCGGTAGTAGAACGAGGAAGAAGATGAAGACCAAGCTCATAGCTGAAAAAGATAAGGCCCTCCTGCTGGTATGTACGGAGACCAAAGAGGAAGAGGCGGGTCTTTCCATTCTTATGGAGCAGATGGCTACCAAGGCTAAGAGGTGGAAAGAAGAGATGGCCAGGACAAGAGAGAGGCTCAAGATTTTTGGCCTCGAAGATGATCCTCTTCATGTGGAGAGGTTCGTGGTCCGAAAGGGAAGTATAGCTGAAGAAGCTCTGGAAAAGATAGGTATACCTTGTGCTGGATGTGAAGAAAGGATACCATGTTCTCATGTTGAAGGTTGTGGGAAAGAAACGCGAAATACGGAAGCTCCAGAAGGCTCATAAGGCTAGGGTTGAGAGACAAAGAGAGCTTCTGGAGGAACTGAGAAAGACGAAGCCTCAAGAAGGTCTAAGATACAGGGAGGTTATGAGTGTCCAGAGTGTCCCAGAGATTTAGGTACTTTGAGATCTTGTGGATAGTTCTAGTTCTGGCTCTTATACTTCTGCCCGGTTGCATTTCGGGCCAGGCTAGGCTAGCTTGTAAGGAGAATGCCATTCTTGCCCGTCATATGTCAGAATTGGTGAAAAAGGGAGAGACCACAAGAGAGCAGGAGCAGGAATTCATTCATGTGAATGCGGAGCTGTGGCAAGGCTTTGAGAACCTTCTCAACGCGAAGAAGGTGAAGGATGGCGATCCCGACTAAGGCTTGGATAAAAAGCCCTGGCGCGGAGAAAGCAATCTCTGCCGCTAAGAAATCCAAGGCTTCTAAGGCAGAGAAGAAGGTCCTAGAAGCGGGACGAAAACAGAGAGCTGGCAAGGGACTAACTGGCGCTCAGTTCCTTGAAAAGACGGGGGGTTTCGGCGCTGTTGGGGGAAAAGGCAAGGGGGCTAGACAGTCAGCTTGGGAAACACGACGCCAAAAGTATGGCCCAAGCGGGAGAAAGAAGCCAGGCAAGGGAAAGCTTCCAGGGAAAGAGAAGGGTAGAGTATCTGGCGAGAAGGCCAAAGGATTTGAGCAGCTCTCGAAGCGGGGACTTGCCAGGGCTCCAGTAAAGGGAACAAAAAGATCCAAAGCCGCTGCTAAGAAGGCTCCTGGGAAAACCGTAAGCCCTGCCCAAATGAAGAAGGCCCAGGAAAGAGCGGCCAAAAAGAAGAAGGCTACTGTTAAGCAGTCCCGGGAAAAGCACAACGGAATGCGGCAAATGGTGAGAGAAGAAGCACGAGCGGCATTCCTTGAAGTCTTCCAGGAGATGCTAGATCAAAGAACTCCCCCTGGGAAGAAGCCCCCACAGAGAAAGCCTGGGAAGAAGCCGAAGCCAAAACCTACTAGACCTTCCACGGGAAGAAAGAGGCCAACACTATTTGGTAGACCTCTTGTAATGCCAGGAGAAGTGCCTGGTGTACTCAAGCATTCCGCGAAGAGAATAGGCAAAGCAGCCCTATATGCGGGATTAAGCTACGCAGCACTAGCGAGGTAAATCATTAACGATTTTGACTTCGATCTACCCAATCTGATGCGGACAGAATGTTCAATTCTTGAGCATCAGTTTTGGTTTAAGGCTATTATCGGACTCTCTGCGCTTCCGCAAGCCAAAGGAGCCTTCATAGTTGAGTTGGGCTCAAGGTGTGGCGGAGGAACAGTGACGTTGGCTAGAGCGGCAAAGATTGCCGGTCTTCACGTTATTGCAGTTGAGAGGGATGTAGAGTTCAGGTCTCGCTTGAATAGGCTATCCCATATCAGTAAAGAGGATCTCCTCCCTTACATTACCGTGATTAACGACGATACGCTGAAAGCGGCGAAGGTCGTGGAAGACTCTTACAAGAAAAACGTGGCCTTCCTGCACATAGACGCAGACCACACTTACCCAAAGGCGCGGGATGAATTCATTGCTTTTAGTCCCATGGTCATAGAAGGCGGAGTTGTCTGCTTCCATGACGCTTTTCCAAGCAGCGTCTACGATACCCAGGTTTCTGAATGCTTGGATGAGCTTGATGACAGGGGTCTTCTGATGGAATGGGAAGAGCTAGAAACTCAGGAGCCCACTATCTGGGAGTATAAGCCAAGACGTGAAGAATTGCTCGCAAATAGCTGGACGACTAGAGCCTTTGTGAGGAGAACTCAAGGAGAAGAAGATGAAAGAATGGATCTTTGCTCTGATTGACAAGTACGCCAAGAAGCTCAAGAAGAGGGTCTCGAAAATTCTAGGAGAGTAATCGTGTCAGATCCTACAGACATTTGGGCAGCGCCTTGGTTAGACGCTCCTTCAGGGAAGAAATCTTCTCGAAAAGGCGGGAAGAAAGGCAAGGCTTCCAAGAAGGCATGGGACACTAGACGCCAGAAGTGGGGTCCGTCCGGTATGCCGCCCGAACATCGGGCTAAGAAGAAGGCTAAGAAAGCCGCTCCAAAGGCTCAGAAGAAGGCGGCCAAAGCTAAGGCGGTCAAGAAAGCCAAGGATGTCCGTGGTTACAAGATGGCAGGCTCAAATGTCTCTAGAACCTTTGATGTCTCGGAGATGTCTACTCGCGACAAGAGGGTTTTTGACCGCAAGTTTGCCGCCGAGTCCATGGGTGCTCGCTTGTGGGAGAAAAATCCTGACCCCTACTCCCCTTCTTCTCAAAGGCTGGATGAAGCGGCGAGAAAAGCAGACCAGGAATTAGCAAAGAGAGGCTACAAGCTGGAGCAAGTTGTTCCAGGGAAGCCTGACAACTACAAATATGTAAAGCAGGAAAAGACCAAGGCGGCCACTCAGAAAAAGACGTCTACTTCTTCAATGGCCTCTGCTTCTGCTAGCCAGGCCAGGAAACAATATCTAGATGCTCCCATTTTCCATCAGAAGAAAAAGGCCCCGAAGGTCCATTCTAGGATAACTGCCAAGCATAAGGCTGCGGGCAAGAAGAGAAGAGTTATTGGCTCAAAGTCTGATGTGACAGGAGAGTGGGTAGACAGAGATACTACTCAAGGATATCTAGCAGAGGCAAACAAGAAGAAGCTCAAGGGAGACAAGAAGCATACCTTTGTGGCCCGAAGGATACTTCAGCACGGGATAAGTCCCGTAAACGCTTACTCTATGGCCAGAGCCCACGACGACTTAGAGCGGAGAGGCGTTCCCATAGACATAAAGGGTATAGAGAGTCGTAGGCAGCCCAAGAAGATGGGAAGATGGCCTAGATACTAAGGAGAGATCATGGCAGACTCAGGTTTTATCGGAGGAGCCCTTTGGGGAGGTTCCTACAAAGAGGACTTTGGTGTAGGAAAAGGCAAATCGAAGAAGGGCGGCAAGAAGGGCAAAGCCTCTCAGAAAGCTTGGGAGACTCGAAGACAAAAGTGAGGACCTAGTGGTATGCCGCCAGAGCATAGGGCCAAAAAGAAGGCAAAGAGGAGGCGTAGCTAGTATATGTTTCTGACAGGTCTCATGATGGTATTGAATGAGGAAGAATTTCTAGAAGAGAATCTGGATACCCATCTTCCGCAGGTAGACGCCCTACTTGTGGCCGAAGGCGGAACAGTTTTCGCGGAGAAAGCAGGAATGTGTGGCCCGAAAGGAGAATCCACAGACAAGACCAGGGAACTGCTTCTCTCACATGAGCAGGACCTCTTTGACTTGGTTCTTGCGGAGCAACTGTGGTCTCACAAGCAAGAGATGTGGAATTGTTTACTCCAGAAGATTCCTGACCCTACAACCCACGTCGCCTTGATTGACGCAGATGAGTTTTGGTTTGGGGACTCTCTGCGTCGGGCCACCACTTTTTTTGCCGAGTCTGAAGGAGGAACAGGTAAGGTAAAACTGAGACACTGGAGCGGCTTCTACAAGAACGATCCAGACAGGTTCTTGCTCCACGGCTATCCTTGGGACGGCTTCTTCCAGAAGCTGTATAGATGGAGTCCAAAACAGTACTTCACGACGGAGGTCAGGTCCCCATTGGTGATGGTGGATGAGCATGGTAGAACACTAACCCCTGTGATTACGATAGCCAAGGAAGACATGATCCCAGATCACTATGGGTTCTGTAGAGATAAGAAGAGACACGCGGAGAAACAAAGGTATTACTTGCATAGAGGTTTTTGAATGAAAGGATGAAAGATGAAGAAGAAGAGTCCAGCATTCGCGTTTGCTTGTAGCGTTCTTTGCCCAGGTTTGGGACATGCCTATCTTGGAAAGATGATGGATGGCATTATCTGGTTTATTTGTGCTGTTGTGGGATACTTTCTGTTTCTTGTCCCAGGGTTACTTGTTCACTTTCTCTGCGCGGTCAATGCGGCAGTGAACGCAGGGAGAATGAACCATGCAGGATAGAATAATCAAAAATACACCAGTAAGAGAACAGACTGGTTTGACTAAAAGGAGAAAGACCAAAACAGACAAGCCTTGGAAGAGCTGCGGTCAGAAGAGAGATGACCCGTTCAGAAGGAGATGAAGATGGCAAAGGGAATGCGCGGCGGTTTCGGAAAGATGGGTGCCAGTAAGAAGAAGGCGGCCAGTAAGAAAGCCTGGGATACTAGAAGGGCCAAGTATGGACCTTCTGGATCAAAGAAACGAGCGGCCAAGAAAGCTGGTCCTAAAGCTCGGAAAAGAGCGAAAGTATCGCCCAGAGAAGAAGCTCGTAGGTATAGAGTTAAGAAAACTGCTCAAGAAAGAATAGCTCTTATGGGCGGTCCTAAGAAGTACAAGCGTACTCGAAGAGCTGTAGGAAAGCAGACTGCTGAGAAACTGAAGGGGACTCGTAGAAGAGGCTTTGCTATTGGTGAAGGTGGCGCTACTCCGATGGCACAAAGAACTCAGGAAGTTGCTCGCATGGCAAGTAGGGAGCTAGAAGCCAGAGGGAAACAAAAAGCGAAAAAGCGAGCGGCACCAAAGAAGAAAGCTGGTCCAAGGAAAGACGCTAAGATGAAGATGACTTACTCGGACAAACCGAGTAAGCAGCTCAAGCAGAAGGTAAAAGTGGCCAGGAAAAGAGGTCGTGCTCGTCCCTACCGCTGAGAGGTTTGCCGAGAGGGATAAGGCTCGCCAGGCTTTGGAGAAAAAGAGAACGCCTCCCATGAAGATGACTTATTCGGATAAGCCTAAGAAGAGAGCGGCCAAGAAAGCAGCTCCTAAGAAGAAGATCAGAAAAAAGGACGAGTTTACTCCTTCAAAGACAGAACAGCAGATGAGAAAAAGGCACGGAGAAGTTCCGCCCGGGTTTGGTCGTTTGAGTCCAAAGGAGCAGAAGTCTATGCTCCGAAAGTGGGATAAAGAGACGGCTGAGATAGAAGGAAAGAAAGGCGTAATGGGCAGATCTCCCAAAGAGAGAAAGAGAGTTAGGATCAACCCAAAGGAGAAGGCTCGTAGAGCAAGAGTTAGGAAAAGAAGAGGATGATCTCCTTCTGCATAGGAGTAAAGAACCGTTGGCGTTGGCTGGAAAGATCCCTTCTTAGTCTTGGTATTGCTAGAGGCCAGGAAGAGATTGAGGTAATTCTGGTTGACTACGATAGTGATGACGTGGATGATCTTTTCAGTTCCGCGAAAGTCATTCTCAAAGAAATCCCTCTTACTGTTATTCATGCGGAGGGCTACTTCGCGAAGTCTAAGGCCCACAACAAGGCTGTTGAAGGTGCGAACGGAGATATTCTCTTCTTCTCGGACACTGATATCTGGTATCCGAGGAAGTTTGCCTGGGTGGTCAAGAACTGGACGTGTAGCGAGAGAGATGCTTTCTTTCCAATCGTTAGGTTTCTTGATAAGGACTCAGGCTTGTGTGAGGATGCTCCAGGCTTTGATGCTATCCACAGCTTCGGAATGTGCGGTATCTCAAGAGAGAACTTCGAGAAGGTAGGTCCCTGGGATGAATCTGTGAAAGGCGGTGGAGGAGAGGATAGGCTCTTTCACCAAGCTTGTGTAGACGAGGGATTATACGTCCATAGGTTCTTGGTTCCCGGCCTCTTTCATCTTTGGCATCCGAGAGACTGGCAGTGGAAGGAACAACACCACGAGCCAGGAGAAAGGTATCTAGAAGGTGCAAGACACTAATCTTCTTGTCATAGGAATAGATGCCGCTTGCTGGCCTATCTGTCAGAGAGAAGGCTTTTTCCTTCATCATGGGCAGGCTTCTAGGGCTCTCGCTTGGCCCTCCTCTTGGAAACCAGGCGAGCATCAGCCTTTGACTGGCCCGAACTGGACGAATATCTACACTGGAGTCCTTCCAGAGGCTCACGGTGTTCTTCCAGACCCGTGGATAAAAGGCCAGACTAGCTACAGGGATATCAGTAGAGTTACTGTCTTTGATCTCATGTCCAACTACGGAACGTTTCTCATGCCCATGACCTGGGGTCTAGAACCGCCAGAAGATAGCTGGTGCGTGCCAGGTTGGATATGTCCAGAGAGGTCTGATGTCGCGGTAGGCGTAGATCTTCCCACAGATTTTCGGTTTGAGGCCCATCCTTTGGGAGACAATCTTCGATTTGAGGACTATCAGAAAGCTGATTACGAGGAAAGAGGTCTCTTCTTTAGGTATCTCCGGGATATCGCATATGAGCAGTTGACTGTCTTCAGAAACCTTCCTAAGAAGGAAACTATGTTCCTCGGGGTTCTCTACCTTGACTGGGTGAACCACGCTTGCGGCAACTCCAAGGAGCTTAGTCTTCTCTCCGCCTACGATTGGCTGGACAAGATACTCTTGGACATCATCGAAGACATCAAACCGAAAAATCTGTTGATCTGTTCTGACCACGGCATGAGCGAGAAAGGCGGAAACCATTCTGCTGAAGGTATCTGTGTGGTTAGATCTGACTTTAAGGATAATGCTCGCTTTGTGGCCGAGAGCAATAAAGATATTGCACCTTTCATTCTCGAACTTGCGGGAGTCCCGTTGAAGGATCATTTGGGCAAAAAGGCGACAAGAGAAAAGATGTCAGATACAGATCAAGAAGAGCTGGAGAAACACATCCAGCAGTTGGCTGCTCTCGGCTACATTGACTCTAAGGAGTCCGAATGATAGTTGCAACCTATCTTGATCCGCTTCCTCATCTTCTAGCATGTCTAGAGATCTGGGACGCTTCTTTTGGGAGATGGGTGGAAGACAGAAGAGTCTGCACAACAGCTTCTCACGTGGAAACAGTATGTGAGTATGTCAGGGAGAAAGGGCTAGGTTGCTCTGTCTATGCAGTTCCGCGCTTCGAGCCCTGGGAATATGTTGGTGGACACTGCACAGCCTTGTACCACGTGAAGTGCGAAGACGAGGACACTCTTCTTTTGACGGATCCAGATGTTTTGGCTATAGGCTTTCCCTGGACTCACGTGCTTGAAGCGGAGAAAAACCCTTGGTATTTCTCAGCTTTGGTGTATTCTGAGGATCAGTTAGAGCTAGAAGTGCCTTTTCATGGAAAATACAGCAAAGAGAGGTATGAGAGACTCTGGGGAAACGTATCTGAGCTTTTGGTAGGACAACGAATGGAGCCTAGATACTTCAACACAGGGGTTATTATCACAAAGGGTTTGCTCGTTCGTCTTATGAGAAAGGACTATCCTCTCTTTACACGCTATCTTTACGAGACCGCCGAAGAGCATGAGATCAGACACTGGATACAAGAGCAAGTTGCTCATGCCTTGGCACTTCAGAAACATGATAGAGTGGAGATAGACCCTCTGCCTCAAAACTTCAACATGATGAATCATCCAAAGTTCGAGACAGGGGAAGAACCAGGTTTTCTTCATTATGGCTGGAAAAACAGAGGCTTCAGAAAGTCTGAGGATCTTACGTCCATCGAAAAGTTTCTGGGGAGTAAAGGCGGAGGACCCGTGGTGGACAGAGTTAGACAAGAGGTTGAGGAGTTATTCCATGGGATTGAGTCATCCAGATAGCTTCGCTATGTGTATGCATACAGTCATAGCTTTGAAACCAAAGTCTGTGCTGGATGTAGGCTGCGGTTTCGGAATGTTTGGACTCGGTTTCCGTATTTACGGAGCAGCTTGGCACAACTACAAGCTGAAGATTGAAGAGAGCTATCATAGTATTCGAGTAGATGGTGTGGAGATCTGCGAAAACCATGTTCAGGCGTGGCATGACATCTTCTATGACCACATCTTCATGGGAAATGTTGTCGAGCTTGCGGGAAGTCTGCCCAATTATGATGTTCTCTACATGGGAGACTGTCTAGAGCATTTGACTGAAATGGAAGCGAGTCTTGCAATTCCTCATTTATGGAGTAGAGCTGACAGGCTTTTCATGCTCGCCTTTCCGTGTTCTACCCAGGTATCAGGCCCGCGAAACAAGTTTGGAAACGACAGAGGCGGCCATCTTACCGCTTGGGTTCCGGAGAGAGTGGCCGAGATGTGTCCAGGAGCTACGGTGTGGAAAAAGAGGCTGCCCGGCCAGTGGTTCACGTGGCTTTGGAAAGAATCCCCCGTAGAATTGAAGTGTTGTGATGATCCTGCTTACGATTTTGAGATTGAGAGGATGGTATAATGGGCTGGCTTAAGAAGATAGACTGGGAAAAAGCGATTGATAAGATCGCAGATCAGATGGGTGATGGTGCTGGCGTTGCTTTTGGAGACTTCTTTTCTGGGGAGGATCTCAAGATCGTTGCATCTAACGTTGATCTCTTTGTGGAGATGCCCAAAGACCTGATCCAAGTGATCTTCATGAAGCTGAATAGCAGGAAGTTCGATGACGCTATTACAGCAATTGTTGAAACATACGACGCAGATCTTGTAATCAAGGCCATGCGCGGAAACATCGAAGAGACACAACTTGCTATTGATGAGTACGCTAGGCGCTCTAAGTTTCTCAAGAGCGTGGGAAAAGGCACTTTGTATGCCCTTCTCCAGGTACTCTATCATTTAGTCTTGATGGGATAGTGGCATGAGATTTCCCGAACTTGTAGCCAACTTCCAGTATTCGTCAGGATACTACATGGAAAAGGTCATGCTGAATGCCATTGGTGCTGAAGAAGAAGGCACGCCAGCCGAAGGAAACGCTTCCAGGAATGGCAATGCCTCTTCTACAAAGGCCGTTGGTACGAGAGTGGCTCGCTACGGAGAGGGCAAAGAGAAGACGGAGACGAAAGAATGGCGGAAAAAATCGCAATCGCAACCTATGTCTGCTCAGACGAAAGCTGCGACCTTGAGCAAGCAGCGTTCACTAAACAAGAGGATGACGCGCTCAGAGGTATTATAGGAAGCGAATGTCCAAGAGTAAACTGCGAAGGAATAGTAAGAAGAACAGAACCCATTCCTCTAATGCTTCCCATGCTAGAGAAGCTGGAGATTTGGTTCATTCCAGGCGACGGAAGTTTCTTAGTGCGTTTGGGACCCTATCAAGGCGATGAAGAATACAGGCAACAGATTGCCATTGACGGAAGAGAGCTGATATTCATGACTGTGGCAGACATCTTGTATCTGCTCCAAAAGATGGAGGAAGAAGGTGGCTAAGAACACATCGAATCTTGACGTAGCTTCCAGAGAGCGTTCGAGGGCTCCGAGGACAAGAGGCAGAGGAGATCCTTCGATCAATCACGATGCTCTTGAGTTCGACAAGGAAGACGCGGCGAGAACAGTGACCGCACGAAGAGCAAACAGAGTTACAGGAACCAATCAGCTTCAGAGGGGCTCAGGCGCAGTTCCCACAGCGTAAAGGAGGAAACCTATGCCTTTGGATCTGAGAGATATCCAAGGCGGAGAACTTGAACTAAGTGCCTACGGGACAGATTGGGTATACGTTCAGGATAGAGAGACTCCGCTGATGGTGGTGGCGAAAGTGGGCTCCGTCTACTTCGGCCTCGGAAGAATGCCGGGTAGCGACCCTCTTGTTAATCCCTACATCATAACGGGAGAGACAAGAGTCTTTGGTGGAGAAAGACAGCTTCCAGACAAGGTAGGATTTAGAGCTGTAGGAAGTTCCGCGACTCTGCGGGTGATGCAAGGCCCTTTCGTTAGTGGAGCCTCTGCCGGAAGCGCGGGGGCAGATGCGTCCATACCTGCTCGTGTTGTTACTCTGGAGTCAGTTACTGCTGCTCAGCAGGGAGAAATCAACGCTCTTGAGGGCAGAGTTGCTGTTAATGAAGGAGATATCGCTAGTCAAGACTCTAGAATAACGGTAGTAGAGAACAGGTTCTTGGATACTCCTACTACCTACTACTTCTCTCCTGCGGGAAGTGACTCTACAGGGGATGGTTCTTCAGGCAATCCTTGGCGTAGTTTCCGAAAAGGTTTTGATGAGGTTCTTGTAGGATCTACCATTGTGGGTTGTGACATTACCTTTGAGTTTGCCGATGGTAGCTATGATGTCAATCCCATGCCTGCTATCTCTGCTTGGATCTTTCCTTTTGGGTATCTTGGCGTGGGTACTACCTACGTTGCCCCCTTTGGAATAAAGTCCCAGGACGGAGGTAAGTTAAAACTGGTGTCTGAAAACCCTCAAGGCGCTTCAGTAGGAACACTGCTGGCTGCGGCTTGTGACTATGTTGTATTTGATGGTTGGGACGCTAATACGGTCTCTGTAGGTTCCTGTGACACTATTGAGATCTTCGATGTGTGCGTTTGCAGGAATAGGTCAGAAGGGTGGCCTGGCATCCCTACGCCAAGGTTTTGGATACAAGAAACAGGGGCTGTAGGCATAGATGGCTGCTACGCTAACGGCGGATCTGCTGGCATAGCCGTAGGCTCTAACTCTGTGGCTATGATCTCAGGTAGTGTACTTCATTCCAACACCAACGGGATTTACTGCGTAGATGGTGGTATAGCCTCTGTAGATACCACGGATACCCTAAGCGGAAACCAGATAGATATCCAGAGCATCTCCCATTTGGGCGGCGGTATACACAGAGTTACCCTGACGGGCGGAACCTTTTCAGCAACTGAGGTCAATAGGACCTTCTACGTCAAGATAACCGACGTTACTACCCCCGCTGAGGAGTATAACGGTACTTGGCCTGTGGATGCCATGACCACAACTACTGTAGATATTGATACAGGATTCACAAATCCAACAAGTTCAGGGACAGAGGGCAAAGTAGTTGTCTCAAATGACCAGACTGGTGCCAATGTCAGCTATCTTGGCCTTTTGGCTACTGTAGGCGGTAATTGGAACATCTATGGCGCAACCGATCAGTTCACCAGCAATGGCGGAGTGATTCACCCGTATTAAGGAGGAAACATGGAACTAGCAAAGGTTGCTTCAGCCGTTCTGCTTTCTTCTCCAGAAAGTACGGACGATGTTTGGGTATTTCCTCCTACAGAGGAGAAGGTAACCAGAAGTGGTGCAGCAGGTGACTGGAAAGTCACGAGTGATTCAGGAGAGGTAATGTACCTCACTGACGCTGAGTGGCTGGATATGCGTCTTTCTGAGGCCCTTATCACGTGGGATCTCACTCTCTATGTCGCCACAACAGGTGATGATGAGTCAGGAGACGGCACTTCAGCAAATCCCTACCAGTCACCAAACAAGGCAATTGAGGTGGTCACAGGAAAGATTATCTCCAATTGTACGGTTACGATTGAGCTAGCAGACGGAACCTACAACACCAATCAGCAGCTAGCAGAACTAGACGTCTATCAGTATGGTCATGTTTCCATTCCTACTTTCATGCTTGTGGATGGAATCAAGACACAGGGATCAGGTATTCTTAAGATCCAGGCGGAAAATGAGCATGGGGCAACTATTGCACGAGCAAATGCCCTTACAGTAGCTATTCTGAGATCTTCAGGAGTAACCATAGACGGCATCAAGATCACTGACGTAGCCAACACAGGCGGAGGAGTAATCCTCTTTCAATCTTCCGAAATTCAGGTCCTCAATAGCCACATTACGGAAGCAGGTTTTTCAAACAACGGAGCCTGTGTCTATTGCATTGAGGCGGCCAATGTTTTGGTCAAGGGATGCTATCTTTCTGGGTGTGCTGTTGGGGTCTATCAGACAGGCAATTCCAAAGGCAGTATAGAAGACTGTGAGATCCACGGATGTCTTCGTGCCGTGCACCCAAGGCACTCGTCTTATGCCACGGTCGAATCAGATAATACTTCGGGAACTCAGAGAGGCGTGGAAACCATAGAAGATCAAGGAGGTGATGTCTGGAGGGTAACTGTTTCCTCGCCGCCACTGACTCAAGATGAGAAGGACTTTTCAGCCTGGGTAAAACTGCTTGACTGTGAAGGTGCTGATGATGGTGTCTACGATGTGACAGGAACAGGCGACGACTACTTTGAAATAGAGGGTGGTGGTCAAGTGTCCGCTTACGGGTATCCTTCAGGAGATGCCAGAGTCAGTAATCGAGACTTCGGTGTTTATGCAAGTCGAGCCTCTTCAGCTTCCACGGGAAGTCACACTTTGGTCGGGGAAGCTGATGAAGGTACAGGTTCAGGAGGATACATTGAGTGACTTTCGTTGGTTGGCTGATGCAGGTTCCGCAGGTCTTGTAGTAATTGCTCTGATTGTAATCTTGAGATGGGTTAGATCCCTCCAGGAAGATATGAAAGAAGCTATGAAGCTTATGGCCAAAGCTGTGGACAAGAACTCAGTCTCAGTAGTCACTCTTGGGCAGTCGATTGTTGGTTTGGTTACTATTTTGGCCCAGAAGCCCTGTGTTTCGGAAGATCTTCAGGGTCAGGCTACCGCATTGATTGAAAAGCTCAAAGAGGCGCAGGAAAACATCATTAGCCAGGGAAATGGATCGTGAGTCCGCCTCTTAAAACTGCCAGGAAGAAGGCTACTAAGAAAGAGAAGAGCAAGGTACGCAGTTCAAACATTGCGGAGCTTGTTGAGAGCGGGCGACCACAGAAACAGGCTGTGGCCATTGCCTTTTCTCACGAGCGCCAAGTAGCTAAAAAGAGGAGAAAACAAACCATGGCAAGGAAAAAATCAAGACGTCGTAATTGTGCGAGTAAGCCCAAAGGCATGAGAGGTAAGAAGGTCATTCGGAAGAAGCTGACCGGTCGCGCCAAGGGATTCTAGTGGTAGGTTCTGTAGCAGTAAATCCCGTAAAGAGGAAACAGATAAGGAAAACGACGTCCAAAGTTGACGTTGAATTCCTTGCGGAAACCTGTACGCGGGAAAATAGCATTATTGAGGTTCCCACCAAGGTCTTGGTGGCTTTCATTGTGGAGCTTGCTCAGTTCCTCTCTGAGAAGGAGTTCTATTCGTACCAGCTCCTTCCCTGCATGAGGATGATTGAGTCAGTTCTGAACCACGATGCGGCCACTATCACTGGTCTTTTCTCGCGCCAGAGCGGAAAGACTGAGATGGTGGCTGGAACTATGGCCTCCTGTGCTATTGCTCTACCTTTCTTAGCCAACCATCCCCTGTTCGAGGGAGACTGGCGTCTCAACATGACGGATGAGCGGGGAAGGTATAGAGGCTACAAAAATGGAGTAAAGATTGGTATCTATGCTCCTAAGAGAGACCAGGCAAGGCTTCAGTTTGAGCGGCTAGTCAGGGATTTGAGTACTGACACAGCAACTCAAGTGCTCGAAGAGCTTGGTCTGGAGTTTACTGCCAAGAACAGAGGCTTTGTAAGGCTTACGAATGGCTCTGAGATCATAGCAAGCTCTGCCTCGGATACTTCCCATGTGGAGGGCTCTACTCACCACATTTTGGTCATGGAAGAGGCTCAAGACATCAGTCAAAGGAAGATCCTGAAGAGCTTGAGGCCGATGATTGCTGCCACCAAGGGAAGTACCGTCATGATCGGAACCGCCACGACAAAGAAAGGCGAGTTCTACCATTCAATTAGACGGAACCTCCATGCTTACGCCACGGGTGACAGGAGAGACAACTTCTGCGTTCCTTGGAGAGTGGCCGCCAAAGAAAACTCCTTGTATCGAGAGTATGTGACCGAGCAGATCCGACAGTACGGAGAAGACTCAGACGAAATTCGGATGTCCTACGGCTGCGAGTGGATACTTGAAAGAGGGATGTTTGTCACTCCTGCTCAGTTGATGAACCCCTTTGTGGCTCTTACGGAAGGCCCTTATTCTTTCTTCCACTTTGGAAGCAAAAACAAAGACCAGTGCGCGGGAATTGACTTTGGAAAAGGTCAAAGTTCTACTGTCATAACAGTCGTGGAGGTTGATTGGACAGAGCCTGACTTTGACCAGTTTGTTATGACCCCTGACGGAGAAGTTCACTATGTTTCCTACAAGAAGCACGTGATAAACTGGTATGAGATCCACGGCGACAACTGGGAAAGACAGTTTGCCCTCATTCTGGAGTTTCTCTTCCAGTTTCCGAATATGTCCAAGATCACTTTGGATCGAACAGGTCTTGGAGAAGTCCTCTGTGACCGCTTCATCGCAACTGTGGGAGAAGAGATTGAGGTTGAAGGGATCGCTTTCAGTAGACCTATGAAATCAGACGGCTACAAGAACTATTCCTTTGATCTCATGGGAGGAAGGTGGACCTTTCCTGCCAATCCCGCTATTCGGCATGAGATGAGCTGGAAGAGGTTCGTGAAGCAAATGCTGGACCTCCAGAAGACCTATGTAGGGAATTTGATGGTTTGCGAGAAGCCGGACGAAAAAGGCGCATTGGATGACTTTCCTGACAGTGGAATGCTGTCAAACATATCAGGAAATCGACCGGCAAGATCAACTGACGTAGAAGTTACTGACAACGTGTTTTTTATGTCATAGACGGAGGCTCTGATGGCCTTATCTGCTTATCGGCGTGTTACCGACTTCATGGGCCTTACGGACAAGTACTTGGACGCTGCTCTCTTTGGTTCATCTATTCTAGATGTAAGCCGTATGCAGTCGGATGAGTGGCAAGAGATGGCAGTCCAGAGACTCGATCGCTACCGAGAGAACTGGATGTTCTACAAGGGAGATCAATTTGTCCAGTACATGGCCGATGGCGAGAGAAAATCTGTACTAAACTACTGTCGGAAAGTAGCTGACAAGAGCACAGATTGGCTCTTTGCTACGCCTTTTGAGGTTGTATCGCCTCCAGGGAACGAGGCTGCTTCCCTCATGGTGGAGTCAGTCTTCAGAGCAAACAGAATGGCCCTGCAAGCCTACTACGGCGGACAAATGGGCGCGGTGACAGGTGACTGCTTCTTTCAGGTCACGCTGAATACCCATGAGATAGACGCATACTCAGGAGAAAGAATTCAAATTCCATTCGATCAGTGGCAGATCAGAATAAGGAGACTTGACTCCTCTCACGTTTTTCCAGTTTTCAGTTCCGACGACCCGCATAGAATGGAAGCCTGTTTGATCCAGTATCCCATCAGCGCGTCAGCACCTATAGTGTCAAGAATCGACCCAAGAGCTGCGGAGGCCAAGAGCCGGAGGGCTCTCTATAGCATCTTCATCACTCCCACTGAAGTTCGGGAGTTCATCAATCATGAAGAAACCGATTGGTCTCCTTTCCCCAACCTTCTGGGAGAGATTGGTGTGGTTCACATCCAAAATCTCGCGTTGGCGAAAAGCAGCTTTGGCTTCAGTGACTTAGACGGCATCAAGGAACTCTGTGAGGACCTGAATACTGTCGTCTCAAACATCAGGCAAATCATAGACAATCACGCAAATCCGATTACTATCCTTTATGGAGCAAGAGTAGGTCAGTTAGTCAGAGGACCGAACAAGCTCTGGGGACTTCCTGAAAAGGCAAGGGTTGAAATCTTGAAGCTTGAAGGGGAGCTTACGGCTGCTGTAGCCTTCACGGATATGTTGAAGGACGAGATATCGGTTCACAGTGATACTCCACGCTCTGCCCTTCAGACCCCTCCGAGCGTGGGGAACACAACCAAGGCAGCTATTGACATGGTTTTCTTGCCTCTGACTGAAAAGACGCTTCGCAAGCACTTGACCTATGGAGACGGCCTTGCTAGGCTAGGAGGTATAGTACTTAGAGCCCTTGAACGGATCTTTCTCCTCGATTTAAGGAGCTACGTTGCTTATCCACAAAGGCGATACGACCTCAAGATCAAGTTCGGATCTCCGATACCGGAGAACGAAATCGAGAAGCTTGAAGTCACTCGCCAGAAGCTGGAACTTGGCCTTGAGTCCAAGTACAGCTCTCTTGTGAACTTAGGCGTAGAAGACGTGAGGAAAAAGATCGTTGAAATACTTGCGGATGAAAGAGAGAAACTAGTAGTTGACGCAGAGAGAGGAAAAGCGGCACAAGGCATGATACCCAATTTGAGAGCCTTGTCGCTTGGTAGTTTGGCTATTGGTGGAGATCTAGTTGAGATCTTCGAGGCGGACGATGAGATTTTTGAGCAGACTGCCCAGATTGCTAAGGACCTGCAAGATAGCCTCACACAGCTTCAGGTTGCACAGCAACAGGAACAGATGATGGCTGAGCAGGCCGAGATGGAAGAAATGGAAGGCATGGTAGAAGATTCGTCCACGTGAACAAAGGAGGAAAGCATGGCTCCTCTTAAGCAGAATCTTGGATATCTGCCAGAGAGAAATGCATCTCTCGGTCGTCCCTTCAATGGCGGGACAAAGAAAGATCAGAAGATGACTTCTGGAGGCAAGCAGGATCTCAAGAGAGGTTCTACGTTCAACCGCCTCAGTAGTGCCAATCAGCCCGCCGCGAAGGGCGGTGTTTGGCGGAACAACAAGCCGATTCCGCAGAGGAAAGAGGGTTTTTCTGGCGCTGACAGCCGATATTAGGCTTCAGCATTAACTATGGCGGACCTCGAATTGCAGAGAATTGAAGGAGGATGGAATGGCAGGCGAAAAGGTCCAGGACGGAACGAAAGAAGAGAAGAAGACAGAAGGGCAGTCTAAGGATGGTATTGAGACTCCTAAGTCTCAGGAAGGCGACGAAGAAGAAATTCAGGTTCGCATTCCCGACGATGTTAAGGAGATCCTGAAGAAAGCCAAGGAGGATGCTCGTCTCGAAGAGAGGCAGAAACTCGGCGGACAATTAAAGTCTGCTGAAGAGCTGTCTCAGGAGAAGCTGAAAGAGAACAAAACCTTGCAAGAGAAGCTCGAATTGTTGGAACGACAGGTGCAAGAACGCGAAACTGCTTTGGCTGAGTTTCAAAAGCAGGCCGAAGCAGATGAAGGAAGCAAGAAGAAGGTTTCCGAAGATGAGATGAATGCCGTCATCGAAAGTAAAGCGGAAGCTCTTCTCAAGCAGGTTGAGGCTGCCATGGTTGAAAAGGACAAGGTAGCCCAGACTCAGATAGAGCAGCTCCAGGAACAGCTCAGACAGAAAGAGCTGAAAGAGTACAGAGACGCGCTGATTGCAAAGGCTAATGGCCAAATCATCCCTGAGCTAGTTGCGGGAAACAGCGTAGAGGAGCTTGATGCTTCTTTTCTTGTTGCCCGTGAGAGGTATCAGGGAATTGCAGAGAGTTTGGCTGGCAATGTTGGGAATCAGCTTGCAGGTTCGGGAGCAGGTGCTCCTCCTGCGGCTGGTCCTGGCATAGAAGCTGCTGGTTCAGCCCCTCCAGGCACAAGTCAGGAATCTCAGTTAGTCCGGAAGGTTGCTCAGATGACTAATGAGGAGTTCAACGCCAATAGAGATGCTCTCAAGGCAGAACTTGAGCATCTATTTCCAAGGGGACTCCCCGGGGCTCCCTTGACCTAGTTTGGCTGTTGTACTCCTAAAAGGAGTAACATCAGATGCCTAATTACACGACTTCACTGAGCGCAACAGGCGGATCTCCTACAGCGGTTCCTCTTCCAGAGGCCGTTATGACGGTCTATTCCAGGGAGATTCTCTGGACAGCTCTTCCGCTGCTCATGTTTGAGCAGATCGTAGAGAGAAAGGAAGAGCTTGGGGCCATTCCTGGGCAGGAAATTGTTTTCACGAAGTATGCTTCCCTCGCTCGTGGTGGGCAGCTTGTAGAGAACACTCCTATGGAGACCCAGAACTTGGCAGCGAGTCAGATCACTCTGACTGTCTACGAACATGGCAACGCTGTCAGTGTCCAGGAAGCTCTCTTGAGAGCGTCCTGGATGAATGTCCTCAACGACACCGCCCGTCTCCTTGGCATGGATTATGCCACCTACCGCGACGAGATGATCCGAGACGAACTTCTCGGAAGTGCAAATGTTCTCTTCGCGGCTGGCAGGAGTGCCCGAACACAGCTCACCTCTGGGGATGTCTTTGACACTCGGATGGTGAAGGATGCGACCGAGCTTCTGGCTAACAACAAGACCCCGAAGTTCACGCAGTTCGGACCTCTTCCCGCCTACATCTGCTTTGTCTCGCCTCACCAGGCAAGAGGCATTCGGGATGACAAGAACTGGATCAACGCGCAGAATTATGGCCCGAACGATAACATTTTGCGCGGCGAAATAGGCAAGTATGAGGATGTTCGATTTATCGAAACAACTCAGATCACCTATATCCAGCAGAACACAGGCAAGATCTACAGCGACAATGCGGATAGCGGCAACGTGGCAGGGACCTACAGTGCCAATGCTGATGTCCATCAGGCCCTCATTGTCGGAGACCATGCGATTGGCCTTGGAACTTCTCTTGATGCAGAGCTGAGAGACGACGGAGTTCATGACTTCGGTAGGGAGCATAAGCTTGGTTGGTACGGTATCTGGGGAGTCAAGAGAATTGAAGAGGGTCATTCCGCAGTTCTGGAGACCGCCTAAACAAGGACTTTGAACGCAACCTTGGTTGCTATGGAGGTTTCTAGAAATGGATCATTGGAATGCACACGGGGCGCTTCCAGTAGGCCCTTCGGCAGCGGATTTGCATCCTGAGCTGAAGACCATGCTGGAATCTGCCTATAAGACAACGCCTGCTACCCCGTCTGCGGGAGCTGCTTGCGCGGCTGCTGTGGCGGATAGTGGGAATTCTGAAACGTTCGATCTTTCCTCGTTGACGGCGGGCACTCTCACCGTTCAGTTTTCGGTTGATGGTGGGATAGTCTACATTCCCATTATTGTTGACGTAACAGTCACAGCAACGGCGAATAGTAGAGCAGATGCGGCTTTGGCAGCGGATATCGTTGCGGATCTCAACGGGAATACGATGTTTAGCTTGTACCTTGAGGCTTCTGACAACAGTGGTGCTGTCAGGATAACGTCAAAGGCTATCGGAAGCGACGTGAAGATCTATGTCGTGGACGAAGAAGCCAACACGCCTCTTGGGTACACTGAGATCTCTGACGCCACTGCTGCGGCTGGTACAGGAACTCCGATTGATATCGAAGCTGACTGTGCCGACTGTGCTGGTCAGGTAGCTGCTTTCAGGAGAGTCACGGTTGCCGTCTATGACGCTGCTTCTGCTGGCGCTCTTGTGTCAACTGCCCAGATTCAGGCCGTATCAAAGGGACGTCTCGTGTCGGGAGGATACACCAACCTGGCAGAGATTGAGTCAGACGAGAACGGAGAGGTCGATTTCCAGGTGGCGGATACTGGTTCCAACACTGACTACCTTGAGATGTCCGGTCCTGCGGAACTCTTCTTGGTCGGTTTGGCAGTGGGTGACAGAACCACTTTGACCTTCGCCTAAACTAAAGGAGGAAATGCGTGCCTAGCAAGAGAGAGGACCAAGTGAAAGTGAATGCAGTGGAAGAGCTACAGGCTCCTCCGGCTCCTGCTGTGGAAACTACTAGTGAGGTTCCACCTCCAGTTGCTGGAGAGTCTGCGGTCAACATGGCTGGCATGGTTACGGTCCAGATTGATCCTAAACAGGTAGCGGTTCCGATGAGTGCTCAGAGAGGACAGCTTCAACTCAATGATTTGGTGGCTGTGCGTACTCTAAAGACAATCGAGCCTCCCCCTGTCATTGGAAAGTTCAACTTCCGAAAGGAGTTTGAATTCTTCCTTGAAGGAAAGATCTATCTCGTACCTGCTGGTGTTGCTGCAATTCTCCGGGAGAAAGGCGTGGCGTTTGGAGGCAGGTAATGCCCGAAGCCACTCTACTTGATTCTGCGTCTATTCAAGGCCAGTCGGTTGCGGAACTTATGGTCCATTTGTTGACCACGAGAGCCCGCATTCGAGAAGGCGGAGAGTTTGGCCTTAGCTTTGGAGAGGCCAGAATCTTTCTAGAAGAGGCAATTCAGCGTCATAACGACGAGTATACCTGGGACACCTTACCCGCAAAGGAGCGCCCGGCTGTTCTCCTGTTGGCTTGGAAGACAGTTTGCTTTGTAAGAGCTACAGAAATAGGCTCTCACCAGTTTTCTGTCACCGGTCAGCAGGGCAGTTCCAATCCTGCGGAGCGATTTAACTATCTGATGCAGTTAGTTGAAAAGCTCGAAAAGGAATATGAAACCCTTTGCGATGATATAGGCGTGGCCTCAGATGACGTTACTGTCGGAACAATAATCAGGGTAGATAAGCTCACAGACTGGGTTATTCCCTATAACCAGCATACGGGGCCTACAGCTTCAACGTTGGCGGTCACGGCTTCTGGTGCTACACAGGTTGATCTGGTTTGGACTCAAGAAGCTGTTCCTGGTTTCTTCCGATACAGCGTTTTCTATGACACTTCCCCAGGACTTGAAGACTTGACAACGCTGAATGAAGCTAATCCCACTCACTATGGGATAACGTCTTCTGCTTCTCTTCTCAGTACGATAACCGCAATCCACAAGACAGCTTTGAGGGTTACTGATCTGGAGGCCGGGCAACTCTACTACTTTGTCGTCCAGACCATGGACTCCTCGAAGCATGTTAGTCTGAGTAATGAGGTTGAAATCGTTCTATGAGCGTGGCAAGTGAGGATGTAAGACAGCAACCCCTGAATGAGGCCAATCTTCAGTTCATTCATGACCAGGATAGAGTCATTTGGACTGTAGACAGGTTTCGTTTGGGCGACCCTTCCTGCACGCTTCACAGGTATGTCAGAGACGGCGGAAATCCCGCCACAGGAGTTGAAGGCACTCAAGTTGACCAGTTGAATACGGACTATGAGTGTACCTTCAAGGATTATTCCGAGCACAGAATTGTCAATTCTGGTGGTGACATTCAGAGAGAAGATCAGGAAGTTGTGATCTACTACTTCGAGCCTGAGCTTTCGGACGTTGTAGAACTTCCGAAGGACTCAGGCCGAATGTGGCAGATCATCAAAAGGACTTATCACGAACCTTCAGGGAGGTGCTCAATTCAGGCTAGGCCCCTGAATGCCAGGAGAGATCCTTGATATCTGTCAAAGTTCAAGTGCTTACTCAAAGCTTAAAACGCACTGAGAGCACCCTGAATGAGGCTAAGAAGGAAATCGACGGCTTAGTGGTCTGGGCTCTGGAAAGAGTCAAAAAGAAGACGCCAGTTGATGCAGGAGCTACTAGAGCTGCCTGGAGAGTTGTGCGTCACAGAACAGTCGGAAATGCATGGCGCTGGAGCATTCGTAACCCAACAAAGGTGTCTCTTTGGTTAGAAGAAGGAACTCCTCCTCATGAGATCCCTAGACCAGGCGAGTCCCTTAGCGGACAAGCCATGCGGTTTGAGATCGGGGGAGAAGTGATCTTCGCGAAAAGAGTACAGCATCCCGGAACTAAACCTCTGGGAATGATGGCCACGACTGTTCCAGAGATCGAAAGACGCGCCAATAAGATGGTTAAGCGGATTACCGTTCTGATAAATAAGAAGTAGGGCAAGCGCCCTTTTACATAGGAGCGATGTTGGCAGATCCCGCAGATCCTCAAATTTGGGTTCTGACTGCGGTAGGTCTCGGAACTCCTGTCAATAATGCTGTTGTCGTTGGAGCTTTCTGCAAGAATGCGGAAGAGGCTCAGTTTAGAGTAAAGGACCTTGATCTTGGTGTTACGGAGCCATGGCCATCAACTTGGTCTGCTTACGCACCAGAAACACAGGTTAGCCTTTCTGGAAATGGCCCTTGGGTTGTTTACGGAAGGTTCAAGTCCGCTGAAGGTGGTATCTCTTCGGAAGTTGAGGCTCCCGTTGGATTGCCTGCGGCGGATGATGAACAGCTTGATCTATTCGACAGCAACATTAAGAGGAGTCTTCACGAGTTTATCTATACGCATTTTCAGATGCCCTACGACTATCCAGTCAACTATGAGGACGCAAGGTTTGATCCGGAAGGAGCGGAAAGATACGTCGAAATCAAATGGCTCAGCTTTGGAAATATGCCCTGGACAACAAACGTTCTTCACATTCGATGCTTTGGCAGAGTTGTGGATGATAGTTTGAGAGTCCGGTTTGAGGAGATGGTTGGCCGATTGAAGCGTGTTCTTAATGTTACCGCGATTCCTTTCAAGGATTACACGAATGACCCTGAAAATCCAGTTCAGCTTTCATGGCGAGGAGAAGATCTGGAGATGCCAATTCGCTACCAGGATAGACCTACGGCAGAGACGCCTTCCGGTGTCGGAAATGCTAACGAAGCAAACAGGCCGTCTGTGGACATGACCGTCTTGACTTACCATGTGTATTGTCCAAGGCCGTCCGTCGTTCCATAAGGAGGTAGGCAAATGAACCTTCCTGGTTTTGGTGCTGTCGGTGTTGACTCCTTGAGCCTGTCAAGGAACACTGACAACTTAGAATTCAGAGACGGCCTTGACGTTCATCTTGTATACAGAACAGAGACGGGAAGCGTACAGCGCTCCGTCACTCGCATACCAGCTTGGGGAATTCAAGGCCAAGACGTGAATGCTCTGGGTAGAACCCTTGAGTCGGTTTCCTTCCAGGAAACTGAAGAAGTGGCTACCCATGATGCGTGGACAGGTAACACTCCTGGTACAGGAGATAAGCTTGTCTACACGGATGCGTTCCTTATCCTTGTCGTGCGTCAAACCATGACCGTGACAGGTTTCGGCACGCTTCCTACCAATTACGAGGAGTCCAAGCACGGAACTCCTGACTACGACCTGACCATAAACTCGGTCGTGGGAAGTTTTTCTGTCAGCATCGAAGACGCGATTCTCATGAATCCGCGTCTCGACAAGACTCTCACGGATTGGTACAAGTTTACGTTTGAGCTTCAGCGTGTGATCTCTACTCCCCTTCCAGATGCGGATGACCACTTTATGACGGGCCTTCCTACTCCTCCAACAGAGGTGAAGGCCACAAATTACACGATTACCAGGGGAACAACGCTGAACAACGAGAACTGGGCAACAGAGGAAATCACTTACGAAGAGCATTACGGAGATACTCAGGCTCCAGATTGGGAATAAGTTGTGGCTGATAAGACGGTCATTAAGTATTCGGTCCCTCTTCCGAAGAATACTCTTCTCAATAAGGGAAGAAATATTGGTAGGAAGATGGGCTACCGCCACTTTATGATCGTCTACGGGATGTTTGTTCTTGGTGAGGAGCTTCAAGACTTCATTGACTCCGCCATAGACGATCCTGCGTTTGTACTTGTCGGAGATCCTCAACTTTCTGAGGTTGGCGGCGAGACGAACATCTGGAACATCAAAGTAATCGGCAACGGCTTTGGTACTGCTCCGATTGATGCGGAGGTAACTGGTACTGGAAAATGGGTATATCCAAACTTTGACGCTTCTTTGCAACCACCAACGGGTTGATTATGGCTTACGAAAGGACAACTATCATTTCGTGGCCCGTGAACAACCTTAGTTGTTCTATTGGAGTCACAAACTCTGTAGTTCAAGCTGGTAGGCAGTTTAAGAAGTATTGGAAGATCCAGTGGGCTACTTTAGCTTACGCTCTTCAGAGGCTAGAAGAGGAGTTCCCTGGCGGAGAAGGGGAATGGACTCTAGACAGTCCTCCGAGTGAAATCAAGCCCATTCAACAAGGAGTTGGTCTTGTGAACCTTGAAGTGACAGGTACGCGAAGAGAGCCTGTTCAATGATGTCAGGAGGTTGAAATGGCTATTACGAAAAAGCAGAGGTACACCAATCCGACCACAGGCGTCCAAGCAGAGGCGAATGTTGCTATCTCTGTGGATGCTGTACGTCTGGATGCTACAGAGGGTCCAGAAGAGACTCCCGTCCTTAAGGCAACGTCCACAGGAGGAATTGTCGTCTATAGGGATATTACCGATCTTGTGACTGAGATCCTAGACGGTAGTCCTGGGAAGGCGCTAGAAGGAAGGCCAACGGCTTACTTCGACAGAGCATACGCCAACAACACGAGTTTGGTGATTGCTGCTGCGGAGTATGTCCGCTTGGGAAGTCCTTCTTATGGCGCTATTCTTCTGGCAACCAAGGATCATGACGGCACGGACTCTAGCGTAGCCCTGGTCGCTTCGGTTTCGGGAGGAGATCCCAAGACTCTGACTTTGGGAGCTATAGATGATGGTGGCGCGTCTTACAATGGTTTCTGGAATGACTATGACATAGGGGACATCCTTCAGCTTGTCTATGATCCGGGAGCAGCTACTCCCATTAAATTCGACATAGAGTCGTCTCTGAATGTGGAGAATGAGTACGGGGTAAAGGCCCTCTTGGAGGCTCCTGACGCTCCTACTTTTGCGGTTGCTCAGTGGGCAGGGGATGAAGTTGCCGTCACAATCTATGAGGGAACCGAAGTCGTAGTCACTCACTACGATGTCTATGCCAGGGATCAGAGCTTTACAGAGCTTCCAGTGAATGCTCAGGCCGATGAAGCAGACGTGGCAGTTACGGACTTTATGAGCGGACAGAGGACAGTCTACTTGTCCACTCATGGTGGCGGCACAGACGCAGGCGGCGGAAGTTTGGTAAGTGCGGAAGAGTACTTTCTGACAGTGGTTGCAAAGACAGGAACAGGTGAATGGGGTAATGTGGAGAGCAAGCCGGCTACTCCAACAAGTATCGTGCTTGACTGAATGTAAGGAGATTTCATGGCAAAACGATTGGATGAAGCGCCAGCAGGTTATGAGTTTTTAGATCCCATGGCTGATAAGGAAGTCGTTGCCGTTGGCAGAGACTTCTTTGAGCTTACTCCCATGGTTGAGGGAGAGCTTGAGCTGGTTTGGGCAGAGCTTTCTTCTGTCATAGATGCGGCGATGTCTAAGCTGGTCAAGGGAATAGCAAATCCGAAGGTTGTGGTTCGTGGTAAGAAAAACCCCAAAGAGCCCCACCATGCGGAGGAAAAAGCTCAGGCAGACAGCTCCTTTGCTGACTTCCTGCTTGGTATTAAAGATGGTTTGAAGGCATTGATCTCTGATGGCCGTTTGAGCAAAATTCTGCACATAGTCCTTGGCGAGCCTTTAGAATACATCCAGGATAACATGACAGTAAAGCAGGCTCTCCATGTGGCGGGTGTCCTCTACAAGCAGAACTTCAACCTTGATGGCCTACCAGAGGATTTCCGAAAAAACTGGGACGGCTTTCTGGGGATTCTAGGCTTCGGAGGGAGTTCAAAGGAAGAGGAATTTGTAGAATTCACTTTAGTCGAACTGGCGAAAGCCCTTACGGAGAAACAGAGTCACCAGGAAGCGATCAGCAATCTTCGGGAAGAGGCTTTGAGGCTCGAATACATAAGCGTCTCCAGCTTTACCGAGTCTACGAATGCCTTGCCCACGAATGCGGATTCTCCAGAGAGTACGTTAGAGGAAGGAGAGAGCGAGTCTGCAAGCTTACCGGAGAACGGTGCCGACTCGGATTCGATGGCGTCTGTGAACGTGCCGAATGTGGCGAGCACACCGGATACCACAGATCCGAATACACCATCTGGGGGCTGACCAGAAAGCTTCTCATAGTCTATTTTTCGGCGGCGATGGAGAGGTTCTATGATGATCTCTATCTCCAGATCATGCTACACGGCGGAGATCCTGACAAAGAGTCTAAGGACGCCACGACTAAAGAAGAGGCCGAAAGGCTCATTGATGATCCCTTCGGAGACTTTCCGCACGACGTTGACTACTCTGTTTTCAACCCAGAAGATGTTTCCAGGATGGTTAACAAGGATGAGGCGAGAATCGCAAAGGCGAAGGCGTCTGGCGTTGAGCTTCCCAAGGAAGTCATCTGGCGTCTCTGGACTCGTGAGAGGATGGATAGCCTTTTTGGGGATGATCCTCTCAAGAAGCGGGCCAGTGTTAACAGCAATCTTTGGTTTCTCTACAATCAGATGTGTCATCGTGGATACCAGCCCAAGATGGAGGACATCAAGCAGTGTGTGAAGATTTCCTATGCCGCTTATCTTATTCAGCCGAACAGTGGAGATATGCGCCAGAGGAAGTCTCTCGAAAAGAAGAGGGGCCTCCCGAAATGCAAGTTTCGCTTGGGAGATTCAAATGTTCCAGTTTGGCACACTGCCAATCTAGTTCGGGAGGGCAGGTTGGATAGACTCGTGGCCAGGCTTGACGTGGCTTGCGGCTTTCCTATTGTAGGTCTTCCGAACGCGGAGAAGTTCGATGGCTGAAGCTTCCGTAATCATTAACTTTGTAGCGACAGGCGCACAGAAAGCAGGAGATTCTGTCAAGAAGATCCGGGAAAAGCTCGGTCAGTTAAAAGACGGTGCTTCTCGGTTGGCTGGCAGACTCAAGGAAAGTGGTACTTCTGTTGCCAAGTTTGCTAATATCCTAGTTACCGCAGGAGCCGCAGTCGGAACTTTTGTTAGTGCTTTGGCGGCCACAGCGTTATCTATGGGACTTGCTGTTCTTGCAGGCGGCATAACAGGTCTAACAGGTCTTTTAGCTAAACTTGGTAGGGAAGCCGTTGCTACGGGTACGATTTTCGACGATTTTCGTATTAAGTTTCGAACGCTATACGGATCTATTGACTTAGCGTCGGAGAAGATGAGGGTTGCCATTGACTATGCCGCCCAAACTCCGTTCCGAGTCAATCAGGTTGTGGATGCTTTTGCTGCTTTTCAGGCTGTGGGAATTGATCCTACCCAGGTCCGAAATCAAAAGATGCTCCTAGATGACATGGCCGATCTTGCTTTCGGAATGGGCAAGAGCCTTCAAGATGCGTATTGGAGTGTGAAAGAGGCTGCCGCCGAGGGCAATTGGATGTCCTTAATGCGGAGATTTTCTACGAGTAAGCAGCAAATTCAAAGCTTGCTTGAAGCTCGTGGATTTGAAGTAAATCTCGGAACTATACAAGGCCGAATTGATGCTATCCGTGAGTACATCCAAATCCGTTTTGGTGGTTCTATGGAGGCAATGAGTGGCTCGGTCAGGGTCTTATTGTCAAATATTGGTGACCACTGGATGAAGTTCAAGGACCTGGTATATCAGTCAGGTCTTTCTGAGTCTATTGCAGACATCGTGACCAGGATCTTAGAAAAGCTCGACGAGCTTTGGGAAACGGGCCAAATGGAAAGCTGGGCACAGAGCCTTGGTGATGTCTACAGGATGATCCACGCAGGAATTCTTCAGTTTGTGGAGGTGGCCAAGGCTGCTTATGACGACATCCTTAGTAGAGTGCGTATTTTTGGTGGCGCTTCTTCGGAAGCGATTCTTTTAGCTGTCCAAGCGGCCAAGGTTTTTGTTCAGTATATCGCTGTCACGATCAAAGCTGTCTTAGCTCTGACAAAGACTGTTCAAGCTTTGGGATCGCTTATCTGGGGGCTTGTTGGTGGAGTCACCGGCTTGAGCGGTGCCTTTACTTTTGTTGGGAAGGTTGCCGAGAAAATTACAAGAGAAGACACAGGCTTGGGAAAGGTATCAAAGGCTCTAGACGCTTGGAATAATTCTATAGACGCTGCTCGTGCGGGTTTAGGCAAAACCCCCGGTGATATTGCAGGCACGAGTAAAACCGCTGACAGCCTGAATGCCGTTTTCGAGGAATCTGTTCGCATCATAGACGACCTGAAAGGTGAACTCTCAGAAAGCGACTCTTTGGTTGAAGGAATAAAGCGTGGAATAGAACTCATCAGGAATGCCGCTCTAGGTGCTGCTGGCGCTGTAGGCGAAATGGCCGATGAAACTGAAAGGCTTCGTGGTGCAAATAGGGCAGTTGAGCTTATAACGGACAGGATTGTTAAAGCCGCCATAGATGCTAAGAGAAACGTTATTGCCCAACAGAAAGAGGTAGAAAAGCTAAAGAATCAATATGCAGGACTCCTGGACAAGCAATTTCAGATTAACGAAGCGGCTGCTAAACTCAATCGTAGCTACGGCATTTTGACAGGAACCCTTACCAAACCTGCTGCAAGGCTTCAGGAGATTGCTGAAATTGAAAAAAGAGCCGCTCGCTACAGAGCCGAAGGAATGACTGAAAAAGCCTTGGACCAACAGAGAAAAGCGGCTACGGAGAGAATGGGCTTTGCTCGCGACTACAGGATGCTCATGGCTCAGACTGGTCTTGTTAGACAGGTAGAGGGAGAGCTAGTTGACCCATTAAAGGGAAAGGCTCTTTTTGAGGCGCAAAGAAAACTCAGGATGATGACGGTCGAATCGTCGAGAGAGTTGGGCCTTTCTCCGAGAGCAGGTGCTCAAGAAGTCTACCGAGCTATGGAGCAAAAACTAGGCGTAGACATCCAAACGGTTTCTCAGGAGACCAGATCGCTGGCTGAAAAGTTTGGCGCTTCTATGGTTGACACTCAGCAGCGGCTGGAAAAAGCTATCAAAATGTACGCAGATAATGTGGCCGGAATGAATGAAGCTATGATAAATCTTGAGCTTACTAGACAAGCCATAGAACAGTCTGGTTTGGACATAACTAAGTTTATGGCTGAGAATGTTGTGAGAAAGCTTGAAGAAGCAGCTACGTCACTTAATACGATTGCAGGAAAGATGGGTTTAGAAATTCCTGCGGCAGTGGGAGCTATGCCTGAAGATCTCCCCAGAGGCATTAGAGGGGTGCAGCAGGCGAGTGCAGCGGTTCTTGGTCCTAGAGGTGGAGTGCCTATGACCCTCTTTGAGATGAGTGTTGCTGCTGAGGCAGAGGCTAGAAAGCAGACCACTCTTCTCGCAGAACAAAAGAAGGTCCAAGAAGATATGAGGGATGAAGCAAGAAAACCGCTTACTCCTAGAAGAAGAGATGATCTTGAGGTGGTATCTCCGGGGATATCTGTTTGGATGTGAGAACTAATGGCTACTTACGAAGTTTTTCGGGAGGTTCCTTGCTCAGAGGATATCATCACCTCTTCCCTCAAGAAGCTTACCTTCAGCTACTCCATTGATGACCTCTCCACCAGGATTACCGTTGATCTTGAGGCTCTCACTACCGCGATTGAAGCTGGCCAGGACATTACCCTAGACAATATTGACGGCTTCATTGGTGATATTGGCCATAGCATGGGCGGTGCTGACGGCGACTTTGGAACAACTCTTAATTTCAGGAGTGAGCTTTCAAAGCTGCTGCTTTCTTCTCCTGACAGGAACCTTTCTTTCATTACCGCGCCAACCTATACGTGGGAGCAGCTCAAGCGGGGAAAAGACGTAGACACAGCCCTCTTCATCCGAAATGGCGACGACATTGGAAGAGGCGGCTGGACGATGAGAATGATCCTGACAGAGATTGCTTATCTTCTAGGTCTTGCCATTCGCGGTCAGGGATATAATCTCATCTACAGCCTGCCTGATTTTTGGGTGCAGCAATACCAGGTTTCAATGACTACGCCCTACTTCCAGGCGCTTGCTTCAGGGATTTCTTCGTTCAAGCCGAACATCAATATTGTAGGCAATTATGTTGTGGTCTCTTCTCCGCTTGAGAATCAGGTCCTTTCTTCGGGATCCCTGGTGCTGGATGCCACAAAGATAGATGTCCTGAATCAGCGCGAAGTCTACACGAGGCCGCCTAAAACCTTGATCTTCACAGGAGGTCAAGGTCCCTTTGACATCAACAGATATCGCGGTAGAAAGGTCCATCATTCAGGCAGAGCGGAAGACTTCTACATCTTTGGTCAGTCGTGGGGAAGAGGTTGTCCAGGTTTCTTCGAGACTAGGGTAACTTCAGTTAAGGACTCAAACTCGCTTACTGTCATTAAGCAAGTCTATGCCATGTCTAAGCTTGGAGACGAAAGGGGTCTTGTCTATCAGCAGACAGTTAAGTACAAAAGAAGAATAGGGGCTCAGTTCTTTCCAGCTATAGGAGACCCTCCTCCCTTCGGCCAAGACTGGAACTATCAGTCTTCTGACATCGTTAACTATGACATGACGGATAGCGACACGGGCAGTTCTCCTCTTCCCGATGGTCTTGACATTGAGGATCTTATTGTGGAGAACTACCAAAGCTTGGAAATGACGGTAGATCCCACTGAGTATCGTCTGATGGGCATGGATCTTGTCTTGAACTTTTTCTACAACCTTGGGGACGATTACGACAGACCGCTTCTTTGGAAGACTTTGATGTCTAAGGTTCAGTATCTCTACTACCCACTGCCCAAAGTAGAACGCACTCCTTACGGAGTTACTCCTGCTCCTAACTATATAGACATCTTGAACTCTTCCAAGGAAGCGATAGAGCAGGCTATCCGCGAAGTCTACCTCAGAAAAGAAGGGGAGACTATAGTTAACTACACTCCTGATCCTAATCTACCTATACCGAACGGCTACGAAAGAGCTATTTACTGCGGAAAGACCGAAGCCCCGGCTATTGGGATTTGGGCGGAAGAAGGCTGGATGGAGCAGACCCTCTATCACTACGAACATGAGCAGCACGGCGGGAGATTGAAAGAGCAGATCAACCGAGCTTGGGGAGACGTTTATTTAGAAAGTGCTTACTGGGACGAAGAGGGCGTTCCGCATAAGAATGATGTTCAGATTTACCAGAAAAGAGCGGACATAGATAGGTTCTCTGCTTTTCCTTACAGGATTCCTCCAGAATACCCTATGCGGAACCTCAGAACCTCTGTTACTAGATATAAAGAGGTGGGCTACAGACATGCTCAAAAAGCTACTTTTGAGTCGGAGCTTAATTCAGACTGGGTAGATGTTGAGCAAGAAAAGATCATTGAACTAGCTGACTCGGAAACTAGGTATCCGCACTCTCACTACAAGGTCAAGACATCCTTTCAGCAAATCCCCTTGTCCCAGGTCCCTACTAGCTGGTCTCGGATGAGACAGATGCCTATCAAGCTCTTTCTGAGCATTGATGAAGAAGACGCTTTCGGAAAAGCTGAGATTTCCGTTCCTTTGGTCTGTGACTGGTTTGATGCTCAAGTAATAGCTGAGTGGTTTAAGAACTATCTCATTCAGTCCTCTAACAGGAAACAGACCACCATTGTCATGAAGGGTAAGCACAATGTTCCTGTGGGAGCTGCTGTGTCCGGTCAAGTAAGAGACGGCATGAACAACTTTGACTCCCTTGAGTGCGGAGAGAATCCTTACGCAGAGTCTGTTGTTCAGGTTGAAGACGGCAATGGCGATGTGAGCACGGAGGTAACAATCATTGGCTATAGACGGTAGGGGACGACTGCGTGTAAACCCACGCGAAGCCGAGTTAAGGAGACGAAGAGACGTCCGATTTGTGTCTACTTTTCTTTTGGCCTCGTCGGAAGGCGTGGCTGTAATAGTGGGTCCTCAAGGGGGAACAGGTGAAATCGCCAATCCCAGGCCCGCCATTCCGATCAACGACGGACATAAGCTGGTGGTCCTGTGATAGAATGGTCTCGGGATGATACGATTTCGCGAATTTCCTAAAAGCAGCCCTATTCTCCTCAGAACGCCCTTATTCAACGGGTTTCCCGTCCAATGCTGTGGAGATGTTGTTCTCTTTTCCAAAGAGCCTCTTGGGAGTTTGACCGTCGCGGTCAGAAAGGGGCCTATGGTTGATACACTAACCAGTGAGCTTTCCTCGGACTTTCCTGACTACTTTGATGAGGAGCCAGAGTGAGCTTAAAGCAGCGCATCTTTAGTCTTTTCTCAGGAAGAGCAGACTACAGGGGTCTAAGCAATCTAGGCACAGGCCAAGTAATTCAGGCTGTGGAGTGGGCCAGAACTGCCGACGACAACAACTCCTTGCAAAATTCAGCCGACTTATACGACGCCGAAGGACTGGCCCCTCCGCCTTTTCTCTTTCACGACGAAGTTCCTTCAGGAAACCTGAAGAGAAGGGACGCACTTAGAGCTTTTCCTCGAATGGCTGAAGAAAGGTGGGGAGATACTTTCATTACCAAGATGGGGGGCATAATGCTCCCCTTCACTCCGCACCTCTTTGGTTTGAACAACCACGGATTTTGCCCTCCCAATTTTGTAGTGGGCAAGCTTCACGAAAACTCACGGTTTGCATCAGGAGATTTTAGGCAAGATCCTGACGCTGAAGAGGAAGAGCCTCCTTACGGAGAGGCGGCTGAGCAGAGATCCGACGACAGAATTATACCCATTGACTCAGCAGTTATTATGTTTAGCGGAGACTGGTCCATAGGACAAGGTGTGGTTACTTTTGGTGGTCTTGATGATGGCTCACCAAGCTCCGCGACAGCAGGAGACTACGCTGTTGGGGTTGTCACCGCTCGTCTTGAGAACGGTCTTTATCTAATCCAAGTCAGCGGAGTTTGCCGAGCTTTTGGTTGGGTAGAAAATCTTGTGACCTATTCTGAAGGCACGGAAGACGAGGTTGTAGGCTCTGAGCCCGGTTATGGTTCTACGACAAGAGTCTATCCAAAGCAGTACTCAAGTACGGGATTTTTTACGCCATCTGCTTTGGGTAATGCTATTCCTGTTATTGCCGCTTTCTACCCTCCAGAGGAGTACGAAGAGGGCAAGTATCGTGTTCCTCTCTTGGTTAGTCTAGGAGCTTCTGGTGGTGGAGGCGGCGCTAACTTCATCTCCTTTTCGGAGTACCCATGAGCTATACGGTTCATCCACCCTTTTACTTGTTTGACTACGGCACGGATATAGATCTCATGGGCTGGAACGAAAACAGAGGCTTGATTTTCAACTCTACGCCTCTTAAGATAGCCTACCCAACGGATCTTTACAGAGGTCGTGTTCCTTTGTGGTCTAGTCACATTGAGCAAGTTTTCAACTACCACAATGATCTTCGCCTGGCAGCGGGAAGAGACCCTTATGAGTTTCATGCCTACATAGACGCTTTCCACTCGGATGTCTACGCGGCCAGAAATGGCTTGACCATGACTCAGGCAACGCTCTATGGAAGCACCGTTCATTTTGGTGTCTTGGAAATTGTACCTTTTGACTGCCTCTGGTACTCTCGTTGGCGCAGATCTAGTATCCAGGAAGTTCCAATCATTCCTTTCTGCTATTTTCCTGAAGAGATGGGCAGAGAGCCAAAAGAGCTTGAGTTTTTTGGGGGTGGCAGGCTTCCCTGGGAAAACATTGAGGTTATTGGCTTCAACGGAGATGTTGACTGGACAAATAATGATCCTGACTACAGACGAATCAATGGTGTCTGGGAAGGTCTTCTTTTCTATCGCAGGCTCCGAGATTCAAATGGTGTTGAGAGAGACCTAATTTCCATCAAGCAGCTCTACACAACGGGAGACGAGCGTGGGGATGAGTTTTGGTATTGGCCAAATAGTTTCTACAGACAACTCTTCTTTGGAGCTACTCCGAGCTACAAAAGACCTGACATCTACATTGACCGTCCTTATCCAGGCTCTCGGTCTAGGGATACTAGACCAGAGTACGAGTATTTTGAGACTCAGCCTCGTTGGGAGACTCCTGCCTACTTGGGTCCGTTTAAGAACACACATTTCGATCTTATTGAAGTTCCAGAAGAGCTTCCTGAAGGAACAGAGTCTTTTGAAGTTGACGTCCCTGTTAGAAGTTCTGACGGCGCAGACTTAGGGATTTCCTTAACACTTAACTTTTCTCGTCCTGGTGTAGATCAGGCAATCTTCTATGTTGGTTTCCGTCTCCTTCGGACAGAGCCTTCTTTCTTTGAAGAGCATCTGCCTTTGGTTGGTTCTCCGGATCTTTTTAATGAGAGGATGAACTTCCACATCATGCAGGAAAGGCATCTGACAGAAAGAGGCGGAAACATTAATCCTTCTGATAACGCCATCTATAGCTACTTAGAAATAATTCCGTTTTCGGAATACGCTTTGTTCTCAATGGGGCGAAACACGATCTTTCCGCGCTTCAGTCATTCCTATCTTGACGGAAGATCTAAGGCGCGAAAAATAGTTGCCCATGTTGATTCGATGCCAGCAGAAAGTCGTTTCTCTTTCAAACCAGGAGACAACGTTGCTTCTTTCGAGGGAACGCCTACACTGACAGGCTACGCTTCAAACTTTAGGGATTACTTTGCCGAAGCGCGGGAATCTCTAGAGGGCTTGATTGAAGACGGCTTGATAGTGAGAAAGAATGTAGGCGGAAACGACACCCCAGAGATTGGTTCTTTGCCTGACTTTCTCCGAACTAAGTACACATCCGAAGGAGAGAGAGACGAGCTATGGAGTGAACAGCCTTGGCCTGATCGTACCAAGTTTGATGAATGGGAGCATGAACTTTCTGAGATAGGAACTAAAGTAGTTGTTCTAAAGCCTGAAGATCCGGAGGTCTATGATCTTAGAATAGAAGTCTTGAGAGGGCCTTGGGACATTGATCTAGATGAAGTTGCTTTCCGTTCTTTCTCAGTTCCAAGACTTCATCTTAGGCTTGATTGCGGCACGGGCCTCTTGGCTTACGATACTGTTATATTGGCTCCCGGAGGCTCTGCGTGGGCTCCAGGAGTTTGGCCTCTAGGCCCACATAATCTAAATTGGTCTCCTGGGGATACTCTCGAAAGTCACGTATACTATAATCGGTTTCCTGAAGCGTATGCTCTCTTGGAGTCTGAGATCTTGTCGGAAATAGACTCCAACCCTTGGACTGTTCTTGATGCGGCGGGCAGTAGTGCTCAGCCTGATCCAACAACTCCGCTCGGAAGGCAAGACTGGTTTGACTCAGAAGCTATTCAAAGCGGCTTGGATGCCTATAAGAATTTGCCAGGCAACGGAGGAGGTTACACTTTTTGGTACTCTCTTGAGGACATTCTCGGCAAGCTACACTTTAGCGCGTATACCTGGTCTGGCTACGGCAGCTCTGACTGGACAAGAATTACGACCGGTATTTCTAGGAATATCATTGGCGGTCATATTGTCATGCTTGTGTCTGATCCTTGGATATATCGCATGTTCGGCCAGGATATTACAGGGGACCCTTTCGCGGAGGGTTGGCTTCTTCCTGCTCTTGGAGAGGGTCTTGCTAGAGCAGGCATACGACTTGACGTTTTAACCAGAAGCGAAAGTGGCGCGGAAAGAATAGAAGAGCTTACTGAACCTACAGGCGGTAAAATACTAGTTTTCTAGGAGGTTTCCAATGTCTAGACCTTGGGATTTAGGTTTCTATCACAGTGGCGCAGGAGACGATGATCTTGGTGGAGCAATAGGTAGCAGGATAGACAATGCTGACATGATCTCTTGGACGTCTCTTGTGAATGTTACAGGAGTTACGATCATTGATGCTGCTTCATTTCATGCTTTGGACCTAGACGAGAATCCTCTAGGAGTACTTGCTTATGAGAACGCTTCAGGTTCGCTAAAGTGGCAGCCTCCAGGAGAAGCTGTCTTTGGTTCTCTGGTGGATGTGGGAGCTGGCGGTCTAAACTACTTGTACGGACCTTATGATGACTCTCAGTATCTCGCTGTCGAAGTTCAGGCAGGCAGTCTTCCAGGAAGTGACCAGCAGGATAATGTGAATTTCTCCTACATCAGCAATGTGATCTTCGACGACGTTACTTCTCAGGAAAGCGAGACCGGGGACATTGAGTACAAGGGCTTTTTTATCAAGAACGAGAGCGGGGATTTTCTAACTGGTCTACAAGTCTATGCGGATGTTTCCTATGTTGATTCCGGTGCTCTTGTTTCAGGCTATGGTAGTTCAGGAAGTGTTGAAGTAGACATGGGAAGTTATCTTGCCGATTTTCCTGCATCAGGCTTCATGTATAATTCGGAAAGAAGTGAGGCCCTCTATTACGCATCGAAGTCTATAGACGGTACGAAGGCTCTGGTTTCTTCCGCAGGAAGAGGTGTCCGAGGAACGGCTGCTGCGGCGGGTCTGGCAGGTGACGGCATTAACTACTATGCTCCCATTGACCTGGGATTTGAAGAGCCCTCTGGTGGGAGTATCCAGACAATAGCGAATGAAAGCACAGCTCCTTCGGGAGTAAGTTTCAACTACCACGGTCTTTCTTCAGTCAAACTGCTTGGTGGCCTCGGTCCTCTAGAAATGTGGGGAGTCTGGCTCAAGAGATTTGTTCAGGTCAACTCAAGGCCCCTTGTTGGCCAGAGAGGGTCACTTCGGTTTGTCTTCGACAACTAAGGAATGACACATGGCAGATCATTACGTCAATTTTGACGCTACAAACAATGGTGATGGTACTACTTGGACAGATGCGGCTGCTCCAGGAGGGGCGGGTGCTTGGAATCAGTTCACAGCCGCTGAGCACGCTTCTGTTTCAGCAGGAGACTTTGTTTGGTTCAAGCCCGGAAATTCGACAAGAAAGTCTCTGTCACCGAAGGCGGGGAGTTTAGGTAGCTGGATTCATTACTGCTCTTGGCCCTCTGCTAGCCATCGTTACTATGAATCTAGGCCCTCAGGTCCTAGAACTACTTGGGACCCTCTTGGTGAGTGGGCAAATCTTCTTTCCTTAGTCGCGGAAAGCCATAACTGGTACTCAGGTTTTAACATTGCTCAAGGTTCTGATGGTTTTAAGATCAATTCCAAGGAAGATGTCTATGGGGAAAGAATAGATTCCACTCAGTACGATCCTTCCACGTCCAAAGGAGGGCTTCAGATTGTTAGTTCTAAGCAGATCTTTCTCTACAGTTGCTGGTTTAGAGGTAATTCCACAGTTTCTGGCACAAGAAACGGCATTGACATTGATTCTGCGGAAGCAGTTACCCTGTCGTCTTGTCAAGTAGAAGCAGGAACTTCTGATGCATGGATGGTCTACTGTTTAGATAGCAAAGGTGTTCGTCTCTTCACCGCTTCTCTCACAGGAACTGAACCTGGCTACGGAATGGGTTTCGTGGGCTGCTCTCGTTGTTCACTGCGTAATTGTGAGACTAGCAAGATCAGAAGTAGATATAGCTCGGACCTTCACATGATCTTTTGTGAAACAACCGAAGGCTCAAGTGACTACGGTCTTGAGATTATGGATATTACAGATTCTGACGATGATTCGTGTCATATTGTCGCGGACTCTTGTATCTTTGAAGGAAGCAGTGCCGACGTGTACCTTCCTTCGGGAAACCTGAAGGGCTCTATCATTGGCTCTGAGAACACTTTTGACCTTCCGAGTTTGACACAGGATCCCGACAACAAGTTTCTGATTTCCTTGTCCAACCACAACAGCGTTGACAATAATTTCATTCAGCGAAGTTGGGCGGGAGACATCAGCGTTTCGCCTGTCAAGCGAGAGGGCCACTATTGGTTTAGTTATTTGATGTCCCCTAGCTCTGCTGTCGGCACATCTGGCGGAGTTGACGGCCTTGTCCTGAGCCCTCCAGGTCATGAGACAATGAGAGTAGTTTTTCCTGAAGTTCCTTGGTACGACGGATACGCCATGATTAAAATATACGGAGCTTATTCTTCAGGCTGGTCTTCGGGAGAGCTAAACCACCACACTCTCTGGGCAGAGGGCGAGGTTCTTTTGGAGTACACCCGAAGAGCCCTGATTCCCATGGTAAATCAAAGGCATTATTTAAGCGGCCTGGACGAAGATATAGGAACAGGTAGCACAGAAGATACGGCGTCAACTTGGTCTGACGGAACCGTAACTCCTTTTGTTTTGACCCTTTCCTGCTTTTTTGGCTCACTAGAATTTTTGGACAGAAGAGCGCAAATAAGGGTCTATTTGGCGAATTCTGGTGGTCTCGTATACATTGACCCTGTTCCGGAGGTTGCGAGGTACTATTTCTGATGGATGTCTGGAATCGTTTCGGCCTAATCCGACAAGCTGACCAAAAGTATTGGACTCCCCACGGTCTTTTGATCCACGGGAATCCTCAGAAGGTCCTTGGTCTTGAGGAATACGAGATTGAGGCGTACATACTCTCTTCCCAGGCTCTTGATAAGTGGGATATCTCAGGTGTCAAGGGTCCTAGAAGTAGAGTGGGTGCTTCTCCAGGAGTACCTTCTACTGCTACAGGGAGAGACAAGGCAGCCAAGCCTTATGTGACGCAAGGAGGTTTCTTGTGAACGTCACTTATCGTTTCTGGGTTTCAAATGCTGGTTTCATGGCCGAAGGACTAAGCCCTGATTTTGAGGCGCTTCATCGTGAGTCTGACGGCTTTGATCTCATAGGTTCCGCTCCGTCTATCACTGAGATTGGCGGAGGCTGGTACAAGTTCACCATTCCACAGACAGACATGCCTATAGTAGGCGTGGTTGATGCAGATCCAGGAGACTCGAACAATCTTGACAGCAGGGATCGTTACATTCCTGTGTTCATGCATGAGGATGACTACAATCTGGACTTGCAGCTCTCTTCGCTGAACATCTCGGCCTCTCAGATTGCAGATGCAGTTTGGCAGGAACCAATTGATGACCATGATGGGGTGTCCGGCTCTGCTGCCCAGTATCAGTCTGTTCTCCTGCGCGGTGAGTGGGAACTAGATGGCAGTACCTTGAAGCTAAAGACTCCAGAGGGCGTGACCTTCCAGGAATTCACGATCAGTACGACAGCTCGAACGCCAACGTAAGGAGACTCCAGTGTCTTTGGATATTCGTTTCTTGCGAACAAATAGCCTGGCAACTCAGGATGGTCAGGCTGGCTACAACATGCGTGGTGGTAGGTACTCTGCTGATGAGATAGTTGATGTAATTGCGGAGCTTCCCTACGAGCTGACAGGAGTTAACTTCACCTCCGCTTCTTCGAGAAACCTCAGAGGCGGAAGAGTAGGCTATCTGAACTTCAACTACGATTATGGCTATTTCAACTACTCTTGGAACTATCGACACCAGATGTCGTGGAAGGCTCCCGGGTCCCCTGAGTTTGGACCTACTCTTGATGTCCCCCTTGATCCCTTTGATATTTCCGCACGCATAGAGCTTTACGACGGATATGATCCTGACAAGTATCTTCTTGTCGAAGTAGCCCAAGGCGAGCTTCCTCTCCAGAACTTCTCGGATCTTCCAGTCATGCTTCTTCCGAGCATCAACAACATCTTCGACGACGCCACGCCCCTTGAGGCGGAAGAAGGTATGACTGACTACAGATGCGTAGTTGCTCGAAACGTAGGAGACTCCTCGTGGACAACAGCCTCCCTTTGGTTAGAGACCAACATCTCTTCAACCACGGTTTCCAATTTCTCAGGATACGCCACTGAGGGAGAGATCACTATCAACGTAGCTTCTACCATCGGCTATCCCAAGTCAGCCTACATTTTCAATCGGAACTACGGTGAGATCATGCTGTATGACTACAAGACGCCTACTTCTTTCCACGTGCCAGTCCTGGGAAGAGGCGCTCTGGGGTCAACGGTGACTGGCGGTGAATACGAGAACACCATTGACTACTACGTGCCTATTGATGTGGGAGTAGGTGGCTCCTATCCAACGGTTACAGTTAGCAGCTATGAGGCCCGTCCTTTCGGAATTACCTTTGCCCATCCCCTCCCAAATTCTCCTCTTTCGGCTACCGTGGTCAACGGAGAATTTGTACCCATTTGGCTAGGAAGACAGATCACTCCTGGCATGTCTGAGGTCGGTAAATTGCGGTTTGATCTTATTCTGGAGGCGGCATGAGACGAAGCCTTAGTGGATCTTACGGCATCTGTAGGACTAAACGCTTCAATCTTCGAGAAGGCTTTGCTGTCTGGAATACTTCCAGAACCCTCGTGGATGGCCATAAGATTATGACCTTTGGTTACTTCCAGGATGATCCTGTCAGCTTTGAGACCATGGCCAAGTGGGGATACTTTGAAAGCTTGCCTGATCCTCCAGAGATCGAACTTTTTCCCGATGTGACAAGCTATGACAACATGCAGCTAGCTGTCTTCGGAGACTTTGGTGTTGTCATGACTATTCCTTACTACTTCTACATCCTCGGCACCAGGAGAGTTCTCCAGGTTAGGGTCTGGTGGTGCAAAGACAAAGACGATGGGCCTGATCTGGCCGATTTGGTCTTGAAGGTAAATCCTCTGGATGCTTCTGAGCTTCAGCTAGGATCAGAGCTTGCTTCATATGCGATAGCCGGTCTTACTGAGGCAACAGCGGAGTACATACCCAATGGCTTGGACATGGGCTCTATGACCACTAACAGCTACAAAGATATCTATCTCGGCTTCCATGCTCCGCCTTCGGTGCAGAGCACGGGAGAAGTATACATGAAGGTTGACTTTGAAGCAGGTATTCCGCCATCTGACATCGGAGATGCTGTCGTTGGTGGGTCTGCTCACTATGGCGGCCAGGACGCACCAATAGATCAGATCGTTCTTAACTATGACATCATTTTGGCCGTTCATTGTATAACTTCCCAGGAAGCAGAGAACCTCCCAGGGACGGTTACAGGCGTACCAAGCCATATTGAATGGAGTGACTAGATGAGCTTTCCTACGGACTCTCACGACGACTTTGTGACCATGGTTGACCATAGGCTTACTCCTGTGGATAACTCCGAGAGCTACGAGATACCAGAGGAGCCCTCTGATCCTACGGTCTATACGGAAGAGCGACCTACCGAAGGGACCCTCTTTGTCACAGGCTCAATCACCTTCACGGAAGTTTCATACGAGCCTACTCAGAGCGGCGAGTTCTACGTGAACTACAATACGGGACAGATCCTCTTCCATGAGGACGATAGAACCAAGGTAGTCACCGTTGTTTACCAAGGCGTGGGAAGTGCTTCTAAGGCGGTAGACTGGAACAACGTCTACACATCCATCCAGAATACTCAGGATGAGGTAACCGTCCTTAGAGACCTTCTGCTGGCAGGTAAGGTAGAGGCCACAGATCCTGTTTCTAAGAAGGTCCAGGTCTACGGAGGCACTTTCTATCCCACAGCCAAGATCCCTGCCACCTTGACGGACACATTGGTAGACTTCGCGTCTCCCCCGTACCTTCTCAGCGCCATCACGGTTTCCTATTGGAGACCCATTCTCTTGGTTGTGGACCCTGACGGCGACCTTGAGGTAATCGAGGGAACCATTTCCGCGACTGAGACAGACTTTAGCTTTCCTGGCACCTTTGAGCTGGCCTACAGGAACTATCTTGTGATCTGTGAGATCCACGTCCGAGACAACGGCACAGGCGCTCCAGGCACGATCATAGATATCACGGACGACAAGATCTTTGATAGGCGGCCTTTGGTTGCTTCAGGCGCTCCTATTGAAGGAGTGGCTCCTCCTGCGAATTCCGTGGTTTTGTGGCCCTCTTCGGAGACAGTTCCCACAGGATGGCTCAGAATAGGCACAGAGACGCTCTCCCTCGGAGGGGTCGAGCACTTCTACATCAAGAGAACGTAAAAAATACTACGTTTATACCCTTGACCCCTGCTTTCCAGCCGTGATACAATGCTATTGACAGTCAATAGTTTGAAAGAATGGTCACGGAGGTTAGCATGAAAGAGGACCGGTCCCCCTTCCTGGCCGTAGACTGTAGAGTCCACCTTTGCAACCTACGCCCGGAGGTTTTTGAAGCCATTCAGACGTCTCTGACGTTCAAAAATCCGAAGTATGAGCAGACTAGGAAGTTCAGCCCCTACAACTTCATCTCTCCCAAGATCCCTCGGAACATCAAACTGTGGCGCAAGGTGGGAGAGGTGCTCTCTGTTCCCAGGGGATACAGTTTTGAGACTGTGGGGGGTTTTGACTTCCTTCCGAAGACGTTTCAGCAGTCGCGGAATAACTTTGCCTACGGAACCCATCTTGCTCGTTTTCCAAAGCCTCACTATACATTAACAGGTATACAGGAGAGAGCCCTCGAAGCCTTTGTGCGGGGAGAGCCTAAGCGCCCTTTCAATACATATCTCTTTGTGATGCCCACAGGTACAGGGAAGACGGTCACAGCGGCTGTGGCGGCGGCCAAGACACGAGAGAGAACACTCATCCTAGTCCATAACCAGTTGATAGCGAGCCAGTGGCGGAGAGACCTGGCGGGCTGCTTCAATCTGGCCAACAAAGACATTGGTTTGGTGAGGCAGAACACAATTCGTCTGGGAGATCAGTTCACCATTGCTTTTCTCCAGACTCTCTTCAAGCGCCCAAAGGTTTGGCAGGATATCAGGTATTCCTTTGGGTGCATGATCTTTGATGAATGTCACATCGTACCCGCCAGAACGTTCTATGACATCGCGGATGATTGCCCTTCCCTTTATCGAATTGGGCTCACCGCGACACCGACTCGGAATGACGGTCTTCATGACATCATGTTTAATGTCTTTGGTCAACCATTCTACGACCTCTCTACAGACAGCAACGTGGAGTCAGAAGTTTCCATTCCAGTCTCAGACGTGATTGTCAGGCATACAAACTTTGTACCTGATGTTCCAAAAGGAATGCCTCTAGACATCTCAACAACTGTCAAAGAGCAGGCTTTCTGTGAAGATCGAAACAGGCAGATCGTTGCGGATGTAAAGAAAGAGGTTTCAGAGGGTCATAGCTGTCTGGTTATCTGTCTGAGAAAGGCCCACGTGGAGATATTGATCCGAATGCTTGCGGATAGAATGGTCCTCGCTCTTCCGCTTACAGGCAGCCTCACGAAGAAGAAGGTTAGGGACTATGAGGCCAAGCTTTTGGATAGAAGCTGTCGCGTTGCTGTAGCCACGTCTCAGTTCGTGAAGCTTGGAACCTCAATCAATCCTTTGGATCGTCTCTTCATTGCTTGTGTCGTGGCTAATGAGAAAGACCTTCTCCAGCTTGCAGGAAGAATCAGGCGGAAAGCAGACTCTAAGAATGATGCTGTAATTTATGATTACGTTGACTCTAAGGTTCGAATGCTGTGGAACCATTTCCGCAAGCGGGCCAAAGTCTACAAGAAGATGGGCGTTGAAAGGTTCCGAAAAGCCGAGTTTGTGTGAGGTGTGCTATGGAGAAGTGTCCTAACTGCGGGGCTTTCGTGAGAAGCTCTGTAACAAGAATAGCTAGCGCAAAGTTTCAACTGCTGGTCAGGATTGATTTGCTTCGAGACAGGATGTCAGAAGAAGAGTTCAGGCTTCTGGAGAATGATATTTTAGAGATTGTTGACGAAGGCGATCACAGGAGACGTTACCCGCACATTGAATGAAGGGAGAACTTAATGTACGGACTACCTGAGCTTGTAGAAGGCGAGTGTAATGCGATTTTGGAGATTGCTGATGACTACGGAGATAACAGCGCAACTATTCGCTGTCAGCTTGAGCCAGAGCATGAAGGCCCACACAAGGAGGTGTTTCAGCGAGACGGAATGCCCGTAGTCATTACCTGGCACGGAGATGAGCGAAAGGTCTGCTCGAAGTGTAAAGCAAAGGTGTTTGATTGGAACATAGACACCTCTGGAGGTAAGTTTAAAGCCAAGTGTCCTGAATGTGACGCAGTTCAGTAGAAGGGAGAAAAGATGGGTAAGGTGTCGTTTTCTGGGAAGAAGTCAGACGGTCCTCCCAAACTAGCAGTCTTGGAGACAAAGGCAAAGAGGTATGGCCAGATCCAAGAACAGATCAATACGCTGGAAAAGGAGAAAGATGTCCTGAAGGCTGAGATGAAGCCTCTGGTCAAAGATCTAGGCGTTCCTACCAAGAAAGGCGGAAGTAAGCTCACCATTGGTGGTTGGATTCCTGAACGCCGCGCTAAGGTCGAGGTATTCCTGAAAGAAGGTGCGGAAAAGAAGCTGGAAGAAGAAGGCATCCTTGATCTAGTGACTACTCGCAAGCTAGACAAGAAGAAGCTAGAAGCCGCGCACAAAGAGGGACTCATAGACGATGATCTCCTCTTGGCTGTGGTTGATGAAAAGGTTACTTACAGCTTCTACTGTACCAAGGTTAAGGATAGTGAAAGCTGACAATCTGAAGAAGGTCAGAAAGCTTCCAGACGGATGGCTTGAGTATGTGGTTGATTGCGATGAATGCAAGGCCCTGGCCCCTCTTCCGCTTTTTCGGAAAGGCGTTTTGGGAAGCGTGTTCTTTGTGTTCTATCCTTTCTTCTACTCTCAAGACAGCGAGCTTCTGAAGAGATACATTTCACAGGAGATCCTTGGTATCTCTATCTTGATGTGTTTTCCTTTCTGCGCTCCTCTAGATAAACCGAAGATTTCAAAGCCGCATTCCAGAACGTGTCTTCCGAAGTTTCAGGAGTTAGTAGATCACTATGTTCCCGAAGCTATAGTCACGGTTGGTTCGGATTGTTTCAGTCACCTTTGCTGTGAGGGTTCTAGCCCTCCTGATATGAGGTTACTTGCTGGCACATTTGTCTATCCCGACCAGTTTGCCCTTCAGTCAGGAAGAGTTCCTGTGGGAGTTGTCAGAAGTCCTACGAAGCTTATTTCAGAAGGCCACCCTCTTGAGGAGGTGCTAGGCATATTCAGATCTCAGATTGGTCACATGAACGCATGGTTTGAGCGGGAGAACATTCCGACAGAGTTAAGAGAAAGGAGAATTGTTGCGGAACCTAATGACTCCAAAGAGAACCAGGAAGAGACACGTACAGCTTCCAAGCGGGAGAGAGATTCCAGTTTTCTCTATCGGCGCTCTAGCAGCAAGGATAAAGAGAAAGGCGCACACAATCAGGTGGTGGATTCGAGAAGGAATAGTTCCTCCTCCGGTCCTCGATTTAGGTGATGGTAAACGTTGGTATATGGCCAGAGAGATTGAGATCTATGTCACCATCGCGGAGAATGAACAGATCAAACAGGGCTCTTCAATGAAGAAGACCAACTTTTCTTCCCGTCTTCGTGCGGAGATAGCACAACTTAGAGAGGATGTCGAGAATGCCAAGATCTAGAAAGAACACAAAGAGTGGATTGCCCAAAGATCCTGCAAAGAACTTCAAGGTTCTGAAAGCAAAGAACGACGAAATGATTAAGAAGGCTGTCGAATCCTCAATGAAGGAAGGTGACGTTGATATAGGAACACTCAACCTTTCTTATAGCCCGCTTGAGGTAGGCTTTGTCGAGGTTGACATAGGAATTAAGAATTTTGGAAATGGCGCTCGTGTTGCTCTCCGTATTCCTTGTCAGCCTGGTGAGGAGCCAGAAGCTTTCGCCAAAGCTTGGGATCTTTGTGAGAATCAACTAGGTCCAAAACTCAAGGAAGTGGCTCAAGTGGCTAAGAAGTATAAGGTATGAATGACCGTCTAGTGATGCTCTTGATTTCCAGATCTTCTCTGAGCAGCGATGGCAAGGTCCTTCTTACGGAGCTTTATCCTCACGTGGAAGAAGGGTACATTCCGAATGACAGGAACATCTCAGTTCTTCTAGGTTGGCCGCTTGATAGAGTCAAGCATACCTATGAAGAACTTGAGGATAGAGGCGTTTTCGTTGGCGTTCCTCTTATTGGCGAGCACCAGGTTTACGGAGGTTGTAGGCTGGACTTAGAGGTTTTGGCCAAAGAGCAAGGCAAGACACTCTCTGAGTTGAAGTACAAGGAGTTCTTAGGCACGTTGCCTAAAGAGGTCCCGACTCACCATTCTGATTTTTCTGACATCGGTGAGCTTTCAACTAAGGATCTGTTTACTTACTTCTCGAAGCTTCATCGTATCGTAGAGAAAAGCGAGTACTGTTCAAAACCAAAGGACTTCCGTCAGATCCAAGTCTTACACAAGACCTATGGCTCTGAGATGGTTTATCACATGATTGGTACACTTCTCTGGGATAGAAAGTTCTACGCCTGGGGTCCTCCAACCATCGCTAATCTGTTTGAGAAACGGAAGCTTCTTTACACAGACATCCAAAAATCCCTTACTAAGAAGGTCTAGAGGCCATCTATAAAGATTAAAGAATACAGAAGAGAATAAGATGGTCATATCCTATAGAGTAACAACCTAACTCGGAGAGTTAGGTTGAATAGTCTACAGTTATGTCGCGCCAGGAGAAAAAGATGGAAGTTTCTTTCACCAAAAGGTTTCTTCTTGACCACGGAGTTTCCGAGAGGTTTCAGGACAAGTACATAGAAGACTTCGAGCACATTAGGGAAAACCAGAGTCACAGTTTCATTGGTTATCTCTCCAGGCTCTTTGTTGACAAGAGACCAAGCAACCTTTGGCTTCAAGGAAGTCCTTCTTCTGACGCAGAGCTAATGGGAGCTTTGGTTGTGAGAGAAGCCCTCTTTCATAGCTTGGAAGCTTTCATGCTCAGACCGGGGAAAGTTCAAGATGCTCTGTACGCTTGGTGGCAAGGAGAGTCTCAGCTTTGGATGGAGTTGACCTTGGCCTATGTGGTGGTTTTCAATCTTGAGAATTTAGTTCTGAGCAGTCAGAAGGAAGCGGCAGCTCTGACTAAGCTGTTTTTGCTTCGAGAAGATTTAGGAAGATCAATTGTTGTTATTTCTTCCGCTTCATCCAATGCTTTGTCGGATACCTTTGGTGAGGCTTTGGGTTGTGCGGTTAGAAGGTTCCAGCAAATTGATTGTCCTGGCTAGGAAAGACCATGAGCTTCAATCTTGATAATAGACCTATGCCTGCTCTGTTCGTAGATGCTTTAGGCTTTGTCTTTCTTCCGATTGAGCAGACGTGGAAAGATAAGTTCCTGGGAAAACCTCAGAGGTATCAAACACTTTCTGTGGTGCGGCAATGGATGTATCAAGTAAGTGGCAGGTTTGGTCTCTATCTGTTGGTTGAGTCTGAGGAGATGGTAGAGAAGCTTAGAGAAGAGGAGTACATTCTCTTCTACAATGATTTCATCGTTGTGAAGAAACCGGAAGAGCTTATTGAATGGATGATGGTATTGAAAGCATACGCAGTGACTAATCTTCCCAAGCAGTGGGAAAAGCCTGTGAGAGGAGCATACACGTATGAAAGCATCTCCCATGCAATTAGGATTATCTCAATGCTCGCTCCCTCCAAAGGTGGCTAGCAGTCTCAAGAAGAGGCGGAAGATCCTACCCTTGATTTTGGAGTGGAATGACTGTCGAAAGTGCAACATAGGCAAGTCTAGGGAGAACATCGTTTTTGGAAAGGGCTTTGTCAATGCTCCTGTGGTTTTGGTAGGTGAGGCTCCAGGGGAAAGAGAAGACGAGCAGGGAATACCTTTCGTTGGTCCAGCAGGCCAGCTCTTAGATGAGATCTTGGATAACCTGATCGTTGGTGAGTTCTCCAGGGCTCTATCTTACAAGCACGATGACTGTGTTCCTTGGAGAAGGTGTTTCATAACTAATATCGTGGCTTGTCGTCCTAGAGGTAGGCGTGGTAATAGACAGCCTAATCCACAGGAGATATCTAAGTGTCGTCCTAGACTAGAAGCCACACTCAATGTCATCAGACCCAGGATCATCGTTGCTCTGGGAAGAGTAGCCGAAGCGAACCTAATTGGTCACGGAGGTTTGTCGTTTCCTTTGAAGCTTCAGGGGGTGCATATCTTTCAGGTTACGCATCCTGCGGCTTATCTATACGGGGGAAAAGAAAGAATGAGAGAGGACAAGAAGGTATGGGTGTCTGTTGTAGAAAAGGCGGACGAGCTAAGAGAGGGCTTGCGTCCTACTTCGATAGTCCTTCCGCTTCTGACAATGTAGAAGAATGGATGACCAGAGTTCCAGTTTCAGGTTGGTGGATTCCGAAAGATCAGATTGAGTCGGAGATAAGTTTTCGGGAAGTTCGTTTTCGTGTGCGTATGTCAGGATTAGACCGTCATTGGGATTGGCCCCCAATAGATCCTTACGATCCGTATGAATACGATTTTAGGGAGTATACAGATTGGGGCGCTAGAGTTTGGTAGGAGGTAAGTATGGCAGACTATTCTAAGTGGCATTGTCACGTAAGACCAGGGTATCACAAGGTAGAGCACTATGTATGCGTCTGGCGTTGGTTTGTGGATGTTTATGATGGCAGGGGCAAGCATGTTCGGTCTCACGTTTCTTTGGATAAGAAGTGGGCGCAAAGAAGGGCAAGGAATTTGAGAGAAGATTGGAAGAGAAGAGCCAAGGAGGTGTCAGGTGGAAGGAAAAGATGATACAGGTCTTGTTGGGTTTGAGGGACAAACGTTCTATTGTCCTGAATGTGAGGCACAGTTGACCTTATGCTTGGAGGAATTTGGTAGGAAAGCTGTTCTTCATTCTGAGCGGTCTAAGCTAGCGAAGGCCATAGAGCTGAGAGAGGAGAAGATAGCAAGCTTACAAGCGGACTTGGTTGTTTTAGTCAAGAGAAGAGAGGTTATGGAGGCTGATGGTCAATCCTGAACTAGAAGCAATTGCAGCGTTTCTTGAAGCAAGTCCTTCGGAAGGTCAAAGAGATTTTCTAGCGGCGACCAAAAAGATAGCCCTCTTCAGACAGTTCTATGTTGAGTGGCAATGGATTGTTACCTATGTGGGCGAATACGGGAATGCTCCTAAGAAGCGGACATTTCTTGAGTACTTTCCTACAATGAAGTTGCCAGAGAAACCAGAGACCTTATCCTTTTGTATGGAGCGGCTTTTTGAGCGGGAGAAGTTCAACCGCATCAGACAGATGGTACATGATGTTCAGGAAGATCTGAGTAGTACGGATGTCTCGGCTGCGTCGAAAGCAGCAGCAAAGATCTCTGACGTTGTACTTGACCTTGACCATATGTGGTCTCGGAAGAAAGACATCAACGTGGGAGAAGAGGTCGAAAGAAGATACCAAAGCTATTTGGAGATTGAGAGGCAGACCACGGCTTCTGGTGTAGGTACTCCCTGGCCCACGTTGAATAGGATGATCCCTCCTCTGAGGCCCAAGAATTTGGTTGGCTTCCAAGCCAGAGGCGGTTTGGGAAAGACGTGGCTTGCAGTAGTCCTGGCAACTCATTTCTGGCGGTTAGGCAGGAAAGTCCTCTTCATCACAAAAGAGATGGGGGCCGAAGAAGTTGTGGCCAGAGTAGACAGCTATCTCTTTGGTATTAAATGGACACCTTTCTCTCGTGGGGAATTGTCTCAGAAAGAGAAAGCACGGTTTGCCTTACTGCTGAAGAAGGCCGAAGGTCAGTTTTCAGGAGAGCTGATTATCTCAGACGAAGAAGACCTAGATGCTTTTGGCTTGGACTCATTCATCTCCAAGCTGAGCGAGTATAGTCCTGACGTGGCAATTTTAGACGGGCTTCATCTTTTGTTTGGAACTACTGAAAGGTCAAGCGGTAGAGATGAGAGCTATGTCCAATCAGCCTATGCTATCAGCAGGAAGATGAAAAGAATAGCGCGGGCAAAGAATGTCCTCCTGCTTGAGACTACCCAGACAGGTAGAGACGCGGAGAAAGGCAAGAAAGGCTACACAGGGGGAGGAGTTACAGCTACCCAGTGGACAGATGCTCTTCATCAGGATTGTGACTACCTCTTTGAGATCTGTGGTTATCGAGAGACCAAGTACAAGTGGAGAGAGCTGAAGCTAATCAAGGGAAGAAATTGTCCTGTTGGTGAAAGCGTATTCTACAAGTTTGAGATGGACCCTCCGGTGTTCAAGGAGTTGCCGACAGACTTCGATCCCAACGCAGAGACGGAAAACGAAGCTACCAAGATAGCAGTGAGAAGCGTCTTTGGTGAAAAGGAGGCTAGCCGTGAATTTTCAACCTAATTTTACTTTCGAGGCGAAGGAGGCCAAACAGTTCTATGTAGAATGGAACGAACCCAAGAAGTTTGGAAAGGCCAATCTTCGCGTGGTGGTTACTAAAGATGAGATCTTTCTCCAGATCAAGCACGATCATAAGGAGTGGTCAGCTAGATTTGAGAGGGCAGAGGATCTAGATATGGTACGAACAATCATGAAGCAAGGATTGGTCTTGGTAGACGATGCACGGCGGGATTGGTTAGAAATGAGGCAACCATGACTAAGGCTGAGATTGAAAAGGTAGAGAAGGACGTTGTAAGTGCTAAACACTACTGGAAGTCTCAGAATACTGAGCGATTGTCAATTGAGGATGTCCAGATGGTCGCAAACATGAGGATGATCTGTACAGCTCTTGACTGTTTGCTCAGGAGAGTTAGTAGATTAGAGGAAATAGCCAACCATCACAAGGACTTTGATGACTGGCTCAGAGAGGAGAAAGAATGCATCCCGCACTAGCGTTTGTCCTCGGTTGGATTATTGGTGTTCTGTCGCTCATGTTTTGGCTCATGTTTGGTCAGCAGCCGTGAACGGCCAGGATCTAAAGAGACTCTGTGAAAGTCTGGGATTAGAGAAGCTTCACAATCGAGGAAGCGACATTACAAGCTTATGTCCTTTCCACGATGAGAGGCATCCGTCTTTCGGAGTTTCGATTGAGAAGAGGTATCATCCGTTTAACTGTTTTTCCTGTGGAGCTTCAGGTAATCTTTTGACTATGGTTTGTCATCTTCGAGGTTTGAGGAGAAAAGAGGGCCTGGCCTTTATAGAGAGCTTTGGCAGTTATTCAATCCCACCAGTCAGCGCAGAGATTCAGCCCTATGGTGCATCCAGGCGCGGAAAAGATATCAGGGTCCCTGCGTCTCTGTATGCTCCTTATCGAATAGGCAGAAGCAAGTCCTTTGCGTGGCTCTTGGAAAGAGGTATTCCCCTGGAGCTTTCTGGAGAGTGTGACATAGGCTTTGATCCAGAAGAGAGGAGAGTCCTCTTCCCGTGGTGGGAGCCTGGCGGCAAGTTTTTCAACGGTGCCACAGGGAGAAGCATGGTGGGCTCCTCTTTGAAGTCTAAGCCTTTCTTCGGATTGAAAAAGGGCAGCCATCTCTTCAGGCCAAAGATGAGCGGTCCCTATGACTACAGGAAGACCCTCTTCGTTGTGGAGGGAGAAGTAGACGCGCTTCGAGTGGCCAGTTTTGGTTATACCAATGTGGTGGCTACAGGAGGTTTTCCTACAAGGGCTCAAGCTGAAAAGATGGCCGAAGTAGCAGGCGTGGTGATGCTTGCTTTCGATAATGATCCAGCAGGCAAAGAGATGTCTAGGAAACTGCTGTCGTGGACTGGAGAGTGGACACGGTTTGTCAAGTTCAAGTATGTTTCGGACGCAAAAGACCCTGCGGAGCTGAGCAAACAAGAGTTTGAAGAAGGTATAGACAAGGCAGAGTTTTTCTTAGGATGAAAATAAAACTATTGACAAGGTGTCTGAGGTATGATAGACTGTTATTGTATTGTCGAGATACTGTTTAGGTAGCCGATAGTGGCCCCCAACCCCAGGGAGGTGAGTACCATGTCTGAAATCCTGGTGTAGTGCTTCGATGGTTTGTTGGAATACTAGAAGGAGGAAAGTATGCGGATGCGAACAAAAGAAGACAGTAGCAAAGATGTCAAGAAAACCTCTTACGAGGGAGTCTCCAGAGGGAACATCAAGAAGATTGCCTTTGCTCTTGGCGTCAAGGTCATGACAGGCCATTCGGCCACGGATATTGCTCAGAACGTTCTCCAGAAGCTCAAAGACTACTCTGAGCTTTGGTCTACGCTTGGTGATGAGGAACAGGCCAACGCTCGTCTGATTGGTTACGAGCCTCCCGCAATTCGTGGAGGACTTCAAGAGGCTACTTCTGATGGTGAAGACCTTCCCGAAGGAGTTCCTGTTTCAGGCTGGATGAAAACGGGTAGAGACGAGATTCAAGATGCGGTTAATGAGCAGGAACGTAGAGCCAAGATGCGGTCTGTTCCTAAGCTCTTTGTCCGAGACGGTGACACAGTGACCGTGGATGTTCTCAGAGATCCAGAGACTAGGGACCCCGGTGCTCTCTGTGCTCTCAATCTTCATGCAGTGAAGACGACAAGCGGCTGGAATTATTCTGTCTGCTCTCAAGGTACAAGAGACAAAGAGGGTAATCCTTGCCGTTGTGCTTTCTGCGAGAGCAACAACAAGAGGCTCAATCGGAAGTCTCTGAGAATGATCTACATGGTCGTGGACAGAGATGAGCGAGAGGGAAAAGACGGCAAGATCTACAAAGACCAGGTAAGGTTCTTTGAGACGGATACCAGGCTCCACAAGACGCTAGAGAGATTGGCTCAGAGAGGTATCCTAGATACGAACTCTATCGAAATAGGTAGACAAGGTGACAAGCAGGCCGCTTGGTCTGTAGTCCCCATCGGGAAGAGCGACTCTCCTGACAAGACGGAAGAGGCCAAAGAGCTTAGAGATAAGTTCGAGGATTTCTACAGGCCGCCGACTTACGCGGAGCAAAAAGAAATCATCGCTGATGTTCCTAGTTCAGGAGTTGCTGAGAGGGAGGCGAATTGAGCAATGGCTCTTATATGTGATTACTGCGAAGCTAACGTTACGGAAGACGACGTGTGCGAAGAGTGTAATGCTCATATGTGCTGTGACTGTACTTGTGTAGACGACGAAACGGTTTGCAAGGAGTGTGGTACTGAGTGCGGCACGTGCGGTCTTCCTTTTGCAGGTCCTGACTACTGTGCTGAGTGCGGAGAAGATGTCTGCCCTGAGTGCATAGAGGACGATCTTTGCAGTTCCTGTGCTTATGCAGACGAAAGTACGGAGGATGATTTAGATGATGGAGAAAGACCCGAAGATTATCTCCCTTCCGACGCAATCGACTGAGGAGACTCTTGAAGAGGAGCCCACGACGATCAGTGTCATTGTCAGATCCAGCAAAGGCGAAGAGAAGGTCCTGGAAGAAAAAGTGATCGAATACGTTTTGGTCACTGGCACGATTGATGGCAATCTGAAGAGCCATACCAACTTGGCGATTGCAGATAGGATCTTGTTCCTGCTGGAATTGGGCAAGACGATGCTAATCACGATACCCATGGTTCAGAAGATCTCAATGCCCGGGAAGAATAAGGTCGTGGTTCCTTCTAAGAGCGGCATAATGAACTTTGTGCGGAGAGGCAAGAAGTAAATTGCTGGTTATGAATGACCAAACGCTCCAAATGGTATGTCGGGATTTACTGAAAGAGCCAGCATTCGCAATCGACACAGAGACCTATGACCCATCAGTTACTCAGAACGCGCTTTCTTTACACAAAGCCAGGATACTGATGGTTTCGATCTGCTTTGGTGACTCTCCGTATAGAACGTATTCCATTCCCACGTCGGCGCAGTCGCCGGATTTTCTTCCAACATATGCCGTGGTAAACGCGCTTTCAAAGGTCCTAGAAGATCCTTCTGTGCTGAAAGTTATGTGGAATGCGAACTATGACGTCAATGTCTTTTTGAACCATGGCGTGAGAACTGTTCGCTACTGTTGTGGAATGGTCATGGCGTGGTGTCTGGATGAGAACAAGCCAAAAGGTCTGAAAGATCGAAGCGTTGAAGTTCATAGGCATTTGCGGAAGACAAAGAATGTTGACTTTGAGGATACCGACGAACTAGCCATTTATGCTGAGCAAGACGCTAGAGCCACCTGGGATCTCTACCGTGCTTTTACGAAAGGCCAGATTGAGCTTTCTGAGGTTCCCAAGACAATGGTTTTGTCAGGAGTCAGAAAGAAGTTCTTTCACGAGCAAGAGATGCCTTTGGTAGATGTTGTGGTTTCCATGGAAAGACGTGGTATCCAGCTTGATGTGGACGGCATTCGCAAGACGGCCAAGAAGATGGAGAAGCGTCTAGACGATCTTGAGGATAGGATCTACACCGAAGCAGGCCACGACTTCAACATTGGATCTGGCCCACAGCTTGCCGGTGTTCTCTTTGATGAACTAGACCTCCCTGTCTTGAGGCGGACAAAAAAGACCTCTAGACCTTCTGTGGATAAGATGACGCTCTCTCTTTTGAGAAACCATCATCCCATCGTTGACTTTGTTTTGGAGCATTCTGCTGTCAGGAAGCTCTACAGTACCTATGTTTGTCCTGAGAAGGATGGTCTACCCTGCGGTCTTTTGGCTCATGCTGATATGGCAGGCGTTATTCATCCTACGATGAACACTGTGGGAGCTGTAACAGGCAGGTTCTCTGGGAGTCAGCCCAATCCTCAGAACATTCCGAAAGACGCGGATAGAGATGAATGGAAGATAAGGTCTAAGTTTATAGCGCGGCCAGGTCATTCTCTGATAGTCGCGGATAAATCTCAGATTGAGCTTAGGCTGCTTACGGTTTTCTGTCGTGACCCCTTACTCATGAAGGTTTACCAAGAGGGCGGAGATGTTCACCAAACGACGGCTGACACTTGCCGAGTCATAAGAGACAAGGCCAAGGCGGTCAACTTTGGTGCTGTCTACGGGCTTCAGGCTCGAAGTTTAGCGGCAAATCTCACGTTCTATGGTACTCCTACTACGGAGGCTGAGGCTCAAGCTCTCTTGGATAGCTTCTTCAACAAGACCTACAAAAAGATAGACCCTTGGCGTAAGTCTTGGATTAAGCTTCACAATGAGCGGGGTTTTGTTCCTCTGATTACAGGCAGGCCACGGCGCATTCCTGATCTTTTCTCAAGGAATAGGTTCAAGCGTAGCGTGGCAGAGCGTGAGCTGATTAACAACACTATTCAGGGAAGTGCAGCAGATCTGATGAAACAGGCCATGCTTCGATGTCATTTTGACAGAGAGCTTCGAGAGCTGGAATGTTTCATGCTTATCCAGGTTCATGATGAATTGGTGTTTGAGGTTCCAACCGCGAATGCTGAAAAGGCGGCAAGAAGAGTTCGGGAGTTGATGTGCCAGCTTCCAGATGGCCTCATTTTGCCGATTGACATACCGATTGAAGTTAACGTGGCGATAGGCCCAAACTGGCGAGAAACGGAGAAATTGGCAGCATAGGAGGATACTATGGAACGCACAAGAGAAGCGTCGGCACTAGAAGGGGAGTTGCGGCGAGAGCTTACTAGAATTAGAGGAGACCATGAGTCGGCTAAGATAGCCCTGGAGATTTTGGAAGAAGAGCCCACCCTAGTTGATGTTAGCTGCTACGAAAGTTTGGATCAAGCTCGAAGGGCAGTACTATTTCTTTCTAAGCGAGAGGAGAAGCTTGTACTGAGGCTTAAGGAGCTTGCAGACGAGAGTGAAATTGATAGCTAAGATTGGCAGCATAGGAGAAAGGCCAGCACGTGCGGCAATGGAATGCAGTAATGGATTGGACCCGCTGTAATTCGAGTCCCTGTTGGATAAAGACCTTAGTCGCGAGAGGTGCTTTTCCAAGCAGACTTGTCATAAGTCGGAGATCTTAGTGTTCTGGCGTCAAATCTAGCAAGATGTGCTTTTCTCCTACTGCTGCCATTTGAAAGGATGAAGATATGCTTGAGAACATGAGTCCTGATGTTCGGCATTTTATTACGCCTCTTCTAGGTTATGGCGGAGGAAGACCTAGTTGTAGAACTTGTGCTTTTTGTGACGATGTTCAGGATACGCCAGGGCCTAACGGAGAGCCCGCTTTAGCTTGTTTTATTGTGTCAGAAGCGTTAGGTGTTTTTGCGACGGGGGCAGACAACTACTGCCAGAGATGGAAGGCTGTTCCAGAGACACCTTAGCTAAGGAGGATGAGAAGATGGGCAAATGGAAATTAGGAAAGAAGCCTCATCTAGGTATTGAGCAAGCTCTTTGGAATCAGTTTGCTGAAAATCTGGAAGAGAGTTCCGAGATAATCGGTTCGACTATCGGAAGATCTGTAGCTGAAGCTTTGTCGGATCAACTGATGAAGACGCCTATAACCATAACCATTTCGGTGAAACCTGAAGGATTAGGTAGATAACTTAATGAGACCTGGTTTGATAGTTTGTTTTTGCTTGAGAGGTTGCCAACGGTCTCCAGGAGAAATAGATAGGAGGCTTGGCGATGCCAACAAAGTCTACTGCTGACATTAGGACGAAGTACAAGGCACGTTTGAGGGAAGTTAGAGAGAAGTATGGCTGCAAAACCCAGTCCGCTCTCGCGGAAAAGATGGGCATACCCAGACAGATAGTCCAGCAGGTTGAATGTGGCCGTATCTTTCTTTCTTCCGCAATGGCGTTGTGGATCAAAGAAGTGACAGGCTGCTCTTTGGACGAGCTTTTCGAGCTTGTTGAGAAGGAGAAGCCTAAGTCTGCATCTTTTCAGTCCGCTTTGAGTTTTGGTTCAAGTCGTAGGAGAAGGCGAAAAGGTAGTGATTGAAGACATCGTTCTTTCGATTGAAGAGAAGTTTGGGAAAGGTGCCGTCCTTCCTGCTAGCGAAGCTAAAGGCTTGGTTATCAGGAAGTTTTCCACGGGCAGTATTGTTCTTGACTACGCGCTGAAAGGCGGCTGGCCCAAGGGAAAGATCGTAGAGATCTTAGGAGCTGAGTCGTCTGGTAAGAGTACGCTAGCCCTTATTGCTTCAGGAGAGTTTCAGAAAGAGCATCCTTCTGGAGTTGTTGTCTACCTTGATTTGGAAGGCACACTAGATAAGGCTTGGGCTTTGCAGCTTGGCGTTGATTTGGAGAGGCTCTACGTCGCGGATAACACTCATTTGGTAGGCGGTGAAGATGCAGGAGATTTCCTGGTTCGCTGGATGGAGGCGGGGAAAGACTCAGGAGAGCCCACGCTCTTTGTTCTGGACTCTATTTCTGCTGCGGTTCCTCTTAGAGAGATCGAAGATGAGATGGGAAAAGCACAGGTTGCTCTCCATGCCAGACTGATAAACAAAATGCTCAGAAAGCTTTTGGTCGGGATGCGGTATGACTTGTCCAGAGAGGAGCCTCCCTTTACTCTGATCCTAATCAATCAAGTAAGGATGAAGGTAGGTATGCCAGGCTACGGCAATCCCTACATCGGTACAGGCGGCCAAGGCAGGAAGTTCTTGGCTTCTCAGCGCATCTACTTGGTTAGAGAAGGCTTTGTTACCTACCAGACGAAGGTTGAGGAAAAGACAGTCAAGCGAAGTATAGGGATAAAGGTCAAGTTTCGCGTCGAAAAGAACAAGACTGGTGGCCAGATGGGAGAAGTAGGTGTCTTTTCATTGTATACTCAGAAGAGAGGCTCTCTTCTTCCAGGAATGATTGATAACGGGAAGGAGATCATTCCTCTTCTGAAAGACCTTGAGCTGATTGAGAAAAAGAAAGGAAAGCTGATATGGGATGGCGTTCCATTTTCAGAAAGAAAGCTGACAGAACATTTCAGGACGAGTCGAGAGAGCCTTCAACGCGCCCGGTCGGTATTGTTAGGCGAGATAGGCCAAAGCCCAGGCCCTTCCCAGGAAAAGAAGGCGAAGAGGACGTCCAAGAAATCTCCCCAGAAGGGGAAGCCGTTGAAGTTCAAGCATTGAAGGAGGACGCCTCTTTTGAAGACTTGGCCGAGTTGATAAAAGGTCAGGATATCTTCGAGGACGACAAGAAGGGCAGGATGATTACCGCTCTGGTAGCCCTCCTCCAGGATTTCGGCAGAAGAGCAAGTGGATGCCTCACGTTTGACGGCTTGATTGAGAGCGTGGTTGTCAGGAAAATCCCTGCCAATGTGACGTTGACAACTGTTGCCTCAGCTTTCATGGAAGAAGGCGAGCATCGAATTCTTCTCAATATCATCTTTCTGCGAAAGGTAGACGACAAAGAAGAGACCGTCAGGCTGGAGAGATTGCCTTTGTTGGATGATGTCATTGAGGTAAAGCAGACGGCAAGGCAATTTAGGTTCATTAGGATAAATAGGTTTCCTTTGGTGGCTAGTGGGGCTCACCTGCTTGAGTTTGTGCTAGATGGTGAGTTGATGGCCAGGTATCCGTTTAGTGTGAGAACGGGGAGTCCGAAGTAATGCTTTTCAATGAAGATGTGGCCTTTGCTCCTCCGGTTGACCATGTTGTGGAGAAGAAGATTGTCAGGGTTCCTTCCTTTGCCCAAGGTGCCTATACGAGACTAGGCGCACGTGTCCGAGGAGAGGTCAGTGGGGTCAAGAGGTTTCATTGGGGAAGCTACTGGCATACTCGTGATGGTTACGGCCAGTCTGCTGTCATAATGGCGGAAGAGCTTCACAAGCGCGGTTATGAGATGGAGCTTCGCGATACCGGCAACGAATACCAGACCTTAGATTGCGCGGAGTCTCGATTGATCCAGAAGCTGCGGAAGAAGAGAGTCTCTGATCCTGATTTTGAGTTTGCTTTCTGCATGGCTCCAGACATGGGAATGTTAGATCTTACCTCGCCCTTCTTAGTTTTCTATTCGATGTGGGAAGCTACCGAACTTCCGAAGACGTGGATTCCATTTATTCGAGAGGCAGACACCATTATCACGCCTTCGGAGTGGGTAGCTTCCGTTTTTCATGCTGCGGTCAAGAATCTGAGCATTCCTGTTGTGGTGGTGAATGTCCCTCTTCGCTCGGAAGTCTACAAGTTTCGGGAAAAGGCTTTCCTCAAGAGAATGTATAGGACACTTTCTAAGAGGCGGCCTAAGCCTTTTAGGTTTCTTTTCGTGAGCACGCCCGTTAAGAGAAAAGGAATAGATGTTCTGATTGAGGCATTTCAGCAGGCGTTTCCTGTTGAGGCTTTGGATAACGTGGCTCTCCACCTTCATATGCGAACAGGCCCTTTGAATAGGCACGTCTTTCCAGAGCAGGATAAAGTAGCGGCGCGGGTTGAAGACGACTACAGAATTACTTACAACCTCAAGCCCATACCGTTGAGGAAACTCCTGAAGGTATATGACAAGCATGATTGCCTAGTTCACACTTCAAGGTCGGAAGGTTTCGGTCTCACTCCTTGTCAGGCTATGGCGTGTGGCTTGCCTGTGATCTGCACGAACGCTACAGGCTGTACGGAATACGTGATGTCGCCTGAGCCCTACGCTTTTCCGATCAACATCTCAGGTTGGGAAAGCTGTGACCACGCATTCTACAAGGAAGGCGAGTGGTCAACTCCTGACGTGGGTCATGCGGCACATCAAATGAGGTATGTCTATGAGCACAGAGAAGAGGCCATGGATAGAGCCAACAAAGGCTCAAGGTGGGTTCTCAAGAATTTTGGCCGAGAGGCGACAGTAGCAAAGCTGGAAAGGGCGCTTGAATGGTCAAAAGCAGTACACAATTTGAAGATGAGGTCGCTGAAGAATTCGGCGGGAGAAGACAACTCGCATCAGGTTCCATCCCAGGTAGTCCGGGTGACGTTGTAGTTTCGGATGAGTACCTGATTGAGTGCAAAGAGACAGATAAGACTCAGTTCATTCTAAAACGAAGTATTTGGGGAAAGATAATAAAGGAGTCTCTTAGTCTGGGCTTGGTTCCTGCGATAGCTCTTCGATTTTGGGGTTGTAATCGAACAGGATTTAGGCGAAGAGATCTTATCATTCTAGACAGACACGAGTTTCTTGCGTTGTTGGACGAACTCAGAGAGTACAGGGAGAGCGAAGATGCCAAGAGGCATGAGTGAGATACGGAGAGCAGCCAAAGAAGGTCGTAAGGTCAAAATTCGTTATCTTCGGAAAGGTCGCGGTAGAGACAGAGATCGAATGGTCACCAGAACTGTTACCGGCTACGAGCGGAAAGGCCGCTACTTGTATGTTGACCACAGAGGCAGAACGAAGTCGTTTATTGCCTCTAGAATTCAGTCGGCGCGGATTGCAAAGACGAAAGCAGAACCTAAGTATCCAGTAAAGCTTTGAAAGAAAAATAGAATGCGAGAGAAGGAGAGGCTGAGAAATTCGATAATGCACCACGAGTTGTCAGATAATCAGGAGAACGACGTATCTGCGGTGAGGCAAGATGCCTACGATCTTGGTGAGAGCCTCTTAGCTTATTGCCCTGAGTGTAGGGAAAGGTCTTTGGCTATGACAAAGCTGGAAGAGTGTTTGATGTGGGCAGTTAAAGCAATTGCTTTGAATGAGGAGTAGTGAAAGGAGTAGAGAATGGGAGAATGTTTCATGGTTTTGATCTTATGGTCAGATGGTTCAGTTACTCAGAAGGCCATGACTATTGATGATCTTGAGGACTTTTTCCGAAAGCAGAAGACAGAGGAATCCTACAAAGGCTCCCGGGTCTTCAGGTATGTCGAGAAAGAAGATGTCATAGGAGACTTTGAGGAGCTAGTGAACGGCAATTGGTCTGAGTTAGATCCTTCGAGAAGAGCTATTCAGGCAGCGTTGTCAAGTCTCCAGGAGGAAAGTCCCGAAAAAGAAGAAAGGACTTATCTGATCTTTGGTTGTACTTCTGGCCAGATCTATGTAGAGCAAGGATTAGTCTTTGTTCCGAAGGGAACAGAAATCCTTGAAGTTACAGGTTCTCAACAGGTAGTCCTCACGGATGTTGATCCTAGTACGATTGCTCGGACTTCGGTTCCTGGCGTTGGCCGCTGTATCTTTCTCCCGAAGGAAGCTTATAGGGATGTAAGAGCTACTGACTCAGGCACGCCTGCTCCGGTATTGAGGGGGTACTAGATGAGCTTGAAGGATGCCGTGGCGAGGGCTTCAGCGAATAAAGGACTACTTGTTCCTCTCATGCGAGACTTTATCGCGGCTGAAGAGCAAGCGGTCCTAGATGGTAGAATGAAAGGCTGGAAGATAGCTGCTCACGAGAGAAATAGCCTCTTAGAGCTTTTGGCTATGCAGGAAGACGAAGTAAAGAATGGCCAAGACAAAGGTATTGTAGGCAGAAATGATTCTGATGGAAATCCCCTTCTGCATCCTTCGCAGATGATGAAGTGTCTGAGGCAGCAGGCGTATAAGTACTTCAAAGCTCCAGGACAAGCAGGTTCTTCTAGAGAGGTCTTCGAGGGCCACCAAAAGATGTCCAATGGTACTTACTTTCACTATCGGATACAGTCATTGTTGATGCGTATGGGCATCTTGGTGGCTCCGGAGATCCTCATTGACGGGTTTCTCGGTCCCTGTCACGTGGTAGGCCATGGTGATGGCATAGTCGTGGTCTCGGAAGAGCACTTCCCCAATTTTGGTGGTGTCTTTGGTCAACGGTATCTTCTTGAGCTGAAGAGCGCCAATGACAGGAATTTCTGTCTTTTCGCGGGAGGGAAGATCTACGAAAGCTATCTTTACCAGGTGCAGATTTACATGCACTTTGTGAAGGCCAAGGGATGTATTCTTCTCTTCGAGGACAAAGATAATCAGAGAAAGTTGGACATTCTGATTGAGTACAACCCAGAAGTCGTTGACAAGGCTCAAGAGAGAATGTCGGATCTTCATTTTGCCCTGTTGAATGGTGAATTGCCTCCAGCAGAGAAAGCTTGGACATGCAAGTGGTGTCCTTATGGCCTTCTCTGTGCAGATGAGAATGAAACAAGGAGATGGCTAGATGAAGTTCACAAAGAGTCAGGAAAAGCTGACGCACTTCGAGACTCAGGCAATAAAACGAGTGGAGCAAAAGGGCTTCGCTTTACCCCCGCGTCCAAGAAAAACTGACAAGTATCAGGATCTTCCTGACAACATCACAGAGATCTCCTCAGAAGAGCTTGGGGAACGCTATGCAGCTATGGTTGCTTGGTGGGCTTATGCTGAGGCGAAGCTAGGTCTATCCCAGGCGCGGCTTGTGGAAACGGCCAGAAACGTCAGCAGCAGGGAGACCTCTCTCTTAGCCCAGTGTACTTCTAAGGAAAAGTGGCGCTTCGAGAAGTACCTCTGGACTGATGAGATCTGGTTAACGCTCACCAGTGATAGGGATAAAGATTTGGCCTATCACAATCTCCTCCAGCAGTTAGCGAAGCGGTATGAGAAGTTCGCTTCCTGCTTGTCCAGGGAGATAACCAGAAGGGGGATAGCTTTCGATGCTTAAAGATGTGTACGTTGTTGAGAAATGGGAGCCTCACGAGTGCTCTGAGATTGTTGGTGTCTTTGCTGACAAAGAGGACGCTTTAGAGGCGGGGAAGACTTATGTGAATCCTGATCGTTGCTGCTGGGCTATTACTAGATATCCGTTGAACAAGCGATTTCACGGGCAAGTTATTTTCAGAAGCTAGGAGAAGAAATGATAGAAGCTGAACGAGAGTTTCAAATGTGCAGCAAGTATATCTCAGAGCTTCAGTTTCTCAGAGGAGAGCTTCACGGTCTTCTCAGAATGATGGACAACAACAAGCGGATAATTGAACATGCTCTAGAGCGTGTAGAGAAGGCTACAGGTTTTCCTATGACCATGGAGACCTGGCAGAACGCTTCTCTTAGGCAGGCTGAAGAGCGGCATCAAAGGAAGAGAGATGCCTAAGTACATACACACGGACTACAATCCTCTGGTTACATTCGATGAAGAGCATGGATGGTTTTATGAGGTCAAACCGGGCTCTCCTGATGAGGTTCTCGATTTCGCGCCTAGCTGTTGGTTCTCTCTCAGGGAGTTTAGGTGTCCTTGCTGTCAAGCGGTGATTGTTTCCTCAAAGTTGATTAACAAGCTTACGCTTTTGAGGGAAGAGCTACAGTTTCAGGTAACCATTTCGAGTGGCTACCGTTGTGAGGCGAAGAACACGGCGGTAGGCGGAGTTCCTAACTCTCAGCACTTGAAGGGTACGGCAGTAGACATCCCCAAGTACACTCAGGATGTTGTTGTAGTCAGAACTATGAGGGCTGCTCTTGAGAGGCGATTTGCTCAAGGCGGCATGGGCGAGTACTCAGGACATTTTCACGTTGATGTGCGTGGATTTCGTGCTCGTTGGCGGAAGTAACCCCACATCTGGTATACTTTGGATAGATGACGGCACGATCTACATGGAAGGCGAATGAGCGTAAGGCAGCAGGTTTCTTTGGCTCGGTTCGTAACCGATGTTCTGGCTCATCGGGAAGGTCAGACCTTAGCCGTTCTGACTCCACGAATGAGCGGATCTACGTTGAGACGAAAACTTCAAAACGAAGCAGTCTTCACACTCTTTTCCGCGAGACAGAAGACAAGGCGGCCAAAGAAGGAAAAATCCCAATCCTCCAGATATTCCGTACTGGTGATAGACGAGGCCCCCTGATTACGCTTAGACCGGAGCACCTTCTCTATGTTGCTTTTGAACGATTGCTTGCTATGCTTGAGGAGGCTCTAGATGAATGACGCTGAATCTTTCTATCCTGAGTACACTGTTGGGGAGTTAACTCTCAAGATCAAGGGGACGACTAGCCCTCAAGGTGCTGCTCAGTTTGCCGTTGCGCGGTTGCGCGAAGGCGAGTGGTATGTGGACTTTGTTTTCATGGGGGGCAATGCTGGCCAGCAGGCAGACAAGGCTTGTTATGCCGCCCACAGGAGTTTGGTGATAGAGTGGGGCATTGATGCCTTCTTTATTCCGCTTCGATTTGTGGCCCAGACGAGACCAGAGAGAGATCCTCAGACAGGAGAAGTTACTCGTCCGCTGAAGGACATCTTTGTGTGGCGGCTTTGGCGTTCGGAAGCCTACTATGACGTGGCGGCGGAAGAAAGAAGAGCCCCTACAGCAGCTAAGCACACTGGGACGTAGAATTTGCAGTTTTTGGTCGATTCGTTCTATGAAAGCGTGTATTTTTGTCAGTTGTTTCGTTGACAGGCGCTTCGGATCTCCCATAGCATAGTGTATAGAAACACTATTACACCTCAGTTACCTTTTGAAAGGAGGTAGATTATGGGAGGTGGCGGCGCAACTTACACGATGGTAGAAGCTGATGGCACTAGGACTCCTGGTCTCACGTATGCCGATGCCCGACAGTTCGTAGGACAGAGAGGTATCCGAATGGAAACGGCGACAGGTCGAGAGTATAGGCCGAGACCTCGAAGAGCAGCGGCTACAGGAAGACGGCGAACGGCTTTTGAAGCACAGAGAGCCTACGCTAGGTAAGTTCTAGTAATGATACAGAAGTAAGTAAATGTAGCCCTAACTTGCTTCTGGTCGGTGTGGGGAGGTCGTTTCGGCCTCCCCTTTTTTGAATGGAGGTATGACAATGGATGCTAGAATTAGGGCGCTTCTTCTCTTTTCAGGTGGTCTTGATAGCACAGTAGCCTTGTGGCATATCCTGAAAGACCACGATCTTCGGACAGTCTGTCTTCACTTTACCCACGGGCTGAAACCTACTCACCATATCACCGATCTATCCGCAATCATCAATGAAGCCAATGATGAGTTCGGAAGAAACAGTGTCACTCTTGAGGTTGTTCATCTTCCCGACTTTTGGCTAGGTCTTGAGGACTACCAGCCTGAGTGGAGACTGAAAGCAGCCGAAGGCCCTACCAACAGGGAAATTCTCCACGCTCGAAACCTGGTCTATCTGTCTCTTGCTGTTCCTTACGCCATCCGTTTTGGGGCCAACAATATTTTCACAGGATTTCTCGCTGGTGTTCCTGTCGTCCCACCTGACGCGACTCTTCAGTTCTCGGAAATGGCAGAAAAGGTTATCCACGAAGCGATAGGCGAAACTCTTCTAGAGAACTTTGGCGGCCTGGCCGTCATTTCTCCCATGATAGCTATGGATAAGCTAGATGTCTGGAAACACGCAGATCAGTTTGGCATTCTAGGTCTTGTCAAGGATCGTGCGTCTAGTTGCAACGCATTCTTCATCAATGACCCTGATCTCCTTGTTGCGGAGCATTCTTGGGGATGGGGTTGCGGTAAATGTCAGTCATGCGAAGAAAGGGCGAATTCCTGGGAAGCATTTCAGAAAATCAGAAAGGTCGGAGGCAAAGGTGAACAGCAGGGAGAGACAGAAGGCTGAGAATGCCCTTCGGCGGATGTTCTCAGTTTACCGCGACAAGGACGATATTCCGCACATAGAGTTTAAGACGACCAGTACGAAAGACACTCCCGCACGTGTAGTTCGTATGTACGAGGAGTTCTTCTCTGCGGAAGAGCCTGACTTCACAACCTTTTCCGCTGATGTAGACACTCTTGTCGTTGTTCGGGATATCGAGTTTGTCTCTGTCTGCGAACATCATCTACTCCCATTCTATGGCCGCGCCCATGTAGGCTACCTGCCAGACGGGAAAATAGCTGGCTTGTCAAAGTTTGGTCGTGTGGTTGACTTCTTCGCCAAGAGGCCGCAGCTTCAGGAAAGAATGACTGATGAGACTGCGGAGTATCTTATGAAGAAGCTCAAGCCACGCGCTCTGTGTGTTTATGTGGAAGCCAAGCATACTTGCATGGCTCTGCGCGGAACAAGAAAGCTCAATTCAACTACGGTTACTCATGCAATTCGAGGGAATGAAGAGAAAGTGCGTTTCGAGGTGAAGCGTGAATTTCTCCAGATGCTAAAAGGAGGTCTGAGTAATGGTGGCAACAGTTATTAAGCAACTGAAGTCTCTCTCCCTTGCCCACAAGCTCACTTCTCGTAAGGCGGGAAAGTGTTGTCGTCTACACGGGCATAACTACCAAATTACGGTTTTCTATGAGGACGAGGTTGATGAAGAGACTGGCATGGTTCTGAACTTTAGTGAGTTCGACCTTCTTGAGGAGTTTATTTCTTGGCTTTTTGACCACAGAGCGGTCAAGAAGGCTACCAGGCACACTAAGGATTACTTGGCTTTTCCTTTTGAGCCTACGGCTGAGATGCTGGCCGCCACTATCGCTTACTCAGCTTTTCTGACGCTCAAGCCTTCAGCTCACGGAGCGATTATGGTGCAGGTGTCTGAAACAGACAGGTGCGCTGCCAGATATCGCTTAGCTTTAGGAGGGCTTCCGGAGAAGCTAGAGGATTGGATTGTAGACATGCTATCTCGTTTTAGAGTAGGGGGAGTGGCACATGAGTGAGCGGCTGAAGATTAACGACATCTTTCTGAGTATTCAAGGAGAAGGTCAGTATGTGGGGACTCCGATGGTCTTCATCAGATTCGCAGGATGCAATCTTTCCTGTAGCTGGTGTGATACGGACAAGTATGAGCACTACTGCATGACAGCGGAGCAGGTCTTTAACTATATCAAGACTCTTTGTAACTATCCTAGTTCTATTCCTGTCTGTCTTACAGGAGGGGAGCCTCTTCTTCAATGGGGATTGGCAATGGAAGAGCTTGCCAACAGGCTTATAGAGAAAGGCTCAGGACTTCATCTTGAGACGAACGGTCTTCTGCTCGACGGAGAGATTGGTCTAGGTGTTTTTGACTATGTTACGGTTAGTCCTAAGCCCCCCTCTTCAGGCTGCGAAACTCTTGACTACTGGGATAGCTTAGCTCTCTCTCGCGCTGATGAGTTTAAGGTTGTGATAGCAGATCAGGAGGACTACAATTGGGTTGTTCAGAATGCTTGCTGGTTTGTTGATCGTCCCCTTTTTCTCCAGCCTTGTGACGGAAGGTCTTCTTTCTCTGATCTCTGGGAGATGTGGCAGAAGAACCCTATCCCCTGTCGGATACTTCCTCAAGTCCACAAGCTCGTGGGCGTCAAGTAAATTACTGTCAAAATACCTGCCATATCCTCTTGACGCCCCTCTCCTATGAATGGTACAATGATAGTGCAAAATGCGAGAATGAATGTATGATTCGGAGGTAACCACAATGGGCGTGGTTACACAGATGCAAGGAGGTCAAGATGACGCGGTTATTGTCAGAATCCATGCCTTTTGAGATGAGGCCATTCCTCTCTCCACAAGAGCTGGAAGAAGCCATCTCAAGCAAAGAGGGAATGGACGCTCTTCTAGCCAAGATGCAAGAGCATCATGGTGCCAACGAGGAGCACCAGAGATCCTTTCTCTCTAAACCTATGTCTTTTGTAGGTCCCGCCCATGCGATTCTCTACATGGTGCGCGTATCCAAGGAGCTTTGGCCAGAGGCGCGTATCACGGTCAGAAAGATCACAGTTCGGAAGAATGACATGGGGTCTGGGTTCGTTCCAGGCGTCCTGAAGGCGTTTGTTACTTTGAAGTCTTGAGGAGTGTGTCATGGGTTCGCTCAAGATGGTCACAAAGAGGCGTATTCGCCGCCCTATTTATAGGTATCCAGAGCTTCAGGCTTTGGTAGAGAGCGCGGATATTCACAAAGGGTCCAAGGTTACGAGGGTCGATAGGTGGAATCGAGAGACACAAGTTCTAGATTTCACTACAGTCGTTGGAGAGCCCTTGTCCCAGGGAAGGAGGTTCAATACTGTCAAGAGGTTTCTTGTCGAAGTGCCTGTGGTTGTGGTCGAAGGAGATGATGGTTTACCAGTAGCCGCGACACTTCAATCGTTTCCGCCGGATTATCGTCTGACAGAAGCGATCATTGTGCCATGGTTAGTCCAGAAAGCCGAGCGCCAGGCGAAGAAGGCGCGGAGGAAAGACCTAGACATTGGTTTGGTCAGCCAACCGTTTGGGGTGATTACCGCTCAGTATCCAACGTTTGCGAAAAGGAGATGAAAATGGTTGAAAAGAAAGATGTGGCTAACATTCTTAGTGGTATTATCACTCAGGCTGAGACAATCAAGGATCAGGCTGAGTGGCTTCTCTCTAAGTTTGGTGGCAGCAAGAAAGAGCAGAAGGAATCGCCTGGCGCGAAGTCTGAAACAAGTCTTCAGGATGAGATGAGAGTCTTTCCCAAGCCTGACGTCATCAAAGAGATGGGCAGAGAGAAGTGCCTGGAGTGGTTTGACGCTCTTGGTCTCAGCACGGCTGAGCATAAGAACGACTCTCCGTCCAAGCTCCGAACGGATCTCTTGGTCATGGCGGTTGCCATAGATGGTGACAGCTCTTCAAGGCATCATAAGGTGACTGTTGCTCAGGTGGCCGCGCTCCTGGAATGCGAGGTAGAAGATGAGGACAATAAGACGGTCCTTCTTACCAAGATTGGTGAAGCAATATCTCAGCGCCTGAACAGCGGACAAGAAGTTGAGGAGGGTCCTGATGAGGAAGAGACAGAAGAAGGCCCTGAAGAAGAAGAAACGCCTTCAGGCGAAGGAGAAGAAGAGACAGAGGAAGGTCCAGACGAAGAAGAGGAAGAGACACCTGATGACGGCGAAGAGGAGGAAGGCCCAGAAGAAGGCCCGGAAGAAGCGAACTTAGGCGGAGATTTTGTCCTGAAGCCCAAGTTCATCAAGAAGGCCAAGGAGAGCATAGCTGAAGAGGTGGAGAAAGACAGCAATGCTGTTGCGGAACTAGCTGTTGAGGCTAAGGTCAACTGGGTTCCCTTCCTGCCTGAAGATGTCCAGAAAGCCGCGCTAGACATGAGCGACGAGGACTTAGTTCTCGCTTTTGAGTGCGCCTTTGTTGATGATGAGGGAGAAGATCATGACTGGGATGAGGCGTATTCTCATAACGGCACGGTGTTCTGCAATGGCGTTGATGTCAAGGAACATGAAGGTGATGAGGACTTCACTTGGCATTCAAGCGTAGAGTCGCCGCCAGAGGGCATTGATCCCAGTGACTTTGGAATAGGCGTTTCTCGTGGTTCCGATGAGACTCACTACTTCATGATCCATGATGGGAAAATTCTTGAAGTAGAACCCGTGTCAGGCTGAATTTTCTGGCTGACCGTGGCCACGAGGAGGAAGTCTCTCTTTTGGGGCTTCCTCCTCACCCCCTAAAAGTTATGCTCAGAGTTATTGCATTTGTTCATAAGGGGTTGGGCTTGGCGTGTTGAGGTTGGTTTCGTTCAGGCACGTTTAGGTTGGTTACGGCTAGGTCTGGTTAGGTTGGCCATGGCGTGGAAAGGTTAGGTTGGCTGTGGTTTGGTAGTGCAGGGTTTGGTCCCTAGTGGGGTCTGTTGGGTTCAGTTTTGGTTAGGTCTGTTGGGTTGAGGTATGTTCAGTTCTGGCCGGTCATGGCGCGTTGAGTTGCGGTTTGTTTCGTTAAGGCGGGGCGAGCTTAGGTGTGGTTTGTTTTGGTCCGGTAGGGTCGGTTTGGGTTGGTTGGGTTAAGGTTTGGTATGTCTACTTGAAAGGATGTGAGTTATGCCAGCAAAGAAAGTTGCAAAGGTGTTAGGTCCTGAAGTTTCTAACGGTGCCAAGGTTGCTATTGAGTCAGGAATTCCATTTACGCTCAGAGCAAGGGTGCGGGGTGTTTCTCCAGGTCTCATTATGCATGCTTGGAACTGTGAGGCAATAGCTAATCTTCCAGGCAAAGGCGCAAAGAAGAAGGATGATCTTGAGACTTATGTTCGGCGTGATGACGAAGGTTATCTTTGCATTCCAGGTGAGTATTTTAGGGGCTCTATGATTAATGCGGGCAGATCCAGAAAAGATCCCAGATCTTCTAGGAAATCCATGATGGATCTTTTGAAGGCGGCAGTTATTCCTCTGACCTATTTGGCTCCTATTAGTCCTAAGTCTAAGGAGTGGCCTAAAGTGCATAAGTGCCGAGCGGTCATTCAGCGTTCGGCTATTACTAGAGAACGTCCCTGGTGGCCTGAAGGGTGGGAAGCTCAGATAGACCTTCAGTGTATTATGCCTGAATACGTGAGTCCCACGGTGTTTCACGACATCTTGGTAGATGCGGGAAGGTTTGTGGGTGTGGCTGACTATCGTCCTACTTACGGTCGTTTTCAGGTTATTCACAGCGAGATTCTTGAGGACTAGAGGTGTCTTGGTTGTGGCCAAAACGGGGAGAGGGTCGCTTGTGAGAGAGGCTCTCTCCCCACCTCCTATTTTAGAAGGGAATATCATGGCTGCGAAAGCGGGTCTGAAAGCTAAAGAACACCTGTGGCGGCATAACTACAGGAAGCTTAGCCCTCGTGAGCAGAGGGAAGGGCAGCCTCCGTTCATTGAATGTTTTCTCTGCGGGAGTTATACTTCTGTTCAGGGTAGAGAATGGGTTCAGATGGCCTCTTTGTCTCCTCGGATGTTGAAGAAAGAGGGTCTAGATGGGTTTCCTCAGACTCACCTTTTGGTCTGTCGTCTCTGCGAGAGGGATCTTTTGAGATTGGAGAAGTCCTTTGCCTAGAATCAGGAGAATCTCATGAACATTGAAAGCTTGAAAGATGCAGAAGCTCATGTGAGGGTTGCTCAAAACATTCTTACGGCTCAAAGGAAAAAGTGTCCCGATGATGGGCCTTACGAAGATTTAGACAAGGGAATTAAAGCCTGTTCTTGGGTCCTTTCGTCTCTTGAGGATGTGCTTAACGATTTTCCTCGCAAGTACACGTGCTCTGTTTGTGGCGCTATCTTTGAGCCCTCTTGTCCTGTTTGCGCGATGTATTTGGACGAAGGTTAGGAGGTCTCTGTTGCCTAGAATCTTCTATGCGGGAACTGATGAAGATGAATTCTACAACCTATCATGCGAGCAAGGCGTTGATGCACAGCTTGTCTCTTTCTACAAAATGCGGAAATGGCCTGCCCTACTCCGCAAGCGGAAAGAAGAGCATCCAGAGGTAGACTTCTTTGTTGATTCGGGGGCCTACACGTTTCAGCGAGAAAAGGGTCAAGAGCTTACCCTTGATGATTACGAGCTTTACGCGGAAGAGTACACCAAGTATCTAGAGACAAACATTGACTGTATATTTGCTGCGGCAGAGCTGGATGTTGAACAGGTTGTAGGGCTGGAGAGAGTGTATAGATGGCAGCGGGAATTGTTTGCTCCTCTTGAGGATCGCATCCCCATTGTGTATGTCTGGCATCCTTTTCGCGGTCCAGATGGCTGGACAGAGATGTGCAAGCAGCATGAGTATGTGGGCTTCTCCCGCGACGTCTCGCATGAAGAGCGCGTGAGACTGCTTGCCACAGCGCGGAAATATCTGACCAAGGTCCATGGCTTTGGTATCACTGACTCCACCTCTCTGAGAACGCTGAATTGCTATTCCGTGGACTCTCTGACGTGGAAGACTTGTGAGATGTATGGCACTACCTACTATTGGGACGGTTCTACGCTGAAGGTCTTCGATAAGACGCAGAAAGATCAGAGGCGCAGGTTCAGAGGCCAGTTTGAGACTCTAGGACTTGACTGGGCGGCCATTGAGAATGATGAAAGGCGAGAGATCACTAGAGCTTCCCTGATGGCCTTTCGTCTCATGGAATTCGCGATGGAGAGGCGGGCGGTCATGGTCCCCTTCTGGGAGTATCGAGTCCCTCCAAGAGAGCTGAGCCCTGAAGACATCTCGAAGTGGGCAGAGAAGTTTGGCTGGAAGAATGCTGAGTTTGATGATTCTGAAGAGGACAAGTTCTATGTGAGTCTTGTCCAGGCTGTGCAGAACAACTGGGGACTTGAAGACTATGATCCAGAGGATCTGGCAGAAGGTCTTGGCTGGCTTCTGAAGAGTCACGGGAAAGTCACGAGTGATCCTCACGACGCGGCGATTTATGACAAGATTCGGGTGAAGATGAATGATTGCTTGGTGCCGAAGAAGACATTCGCGGTGCCGAGGACTTCAAATGAGGTATTTCTAGACAGGTTCCCAAAGCCTAGAGCAAGGTCTTTAGAACCTACTGACTACAATACTTTGGACTGGCGAGAAGTGGATAAGAACATGGCTGCGGCGCTAGATGCAGGTGTCCGCGAAACGATGGAGGATTCTGATGGGCTTTTCTGACATGCTTGAAGACTTTCTTGAGGAAGAGGCTGACAGTAAGTTTGGTAAGCTTCTCCAGAAGTTTGCTAAGAAGCTTTGGAAGAAGTACTTCAATGATGATGGGGATGAAGATGAGCAGCCTGAAGTGCCTGGTGAGGAGTTTCACGTTCCTCGGTTCTTGCGCGTGGTTCCTCTGACTAAGGCTCCGTCTGAAGGCTCTGGCTTTGCTGTCTGTACGGAGAACTACATGGCCTACTACATACCAACGTACAAAGACAGAGGCGGTTCCATTTGCTTCATCCACGTGGAGATCCACGGTGAAGATGGCTCTGTGGAGAAGGTTCACTACAACAATATGGAGCCCAGAAACCAGTATCGAAAGGGCAAGGCGCATACAGGTTGTCCAGGTGGCGCGAAGAACTGGACAGACAATGGGGATCATCCTGGTGAGAAGAAGTCATACCTCTACACGACGGCATATCCAGACAAAGAGGCCGGTGCTGACGGAACTAGAAGAGGCTATGCTTTCGTCCCATTCTCCAAGCCTGGTAGATACGACGTGAAGATCAGATACCGCCCGACTGGGAATAGAACCTTTCAAGGCTTTGTGGTCCTCTACTCCAAGAAGATCCGAAATGGCCAAGAAGAATGGGCGGCACACTGTTACTCTTGGAACCAGAGAGGCGACGGAATTCACAGAACGGTTACGTTGGCCGAAGGTTTCCGCTTCTTCGAGGAGATAAGTCAATGATTGTCGTGTCAGATCTGCACTTTCAGCCGTTCAAGAGAGCTTCGGAACAATCTCCTTTGCTTGAGCCTTTCTTTACCTATGTGTGTGGCAGAGACGAGCTGCTTATCTTGGATGGCGACACCTTTGATTGCTTTCCATACACCTTCTTGATGGCTCTAGAGATGTTTGGTCATTGGTTTGAGGATGTGGCTTTGAGTGGTGGTCTCATCGTTATTGAAGGCAATCACGACTACGGCATCAAGAGTATAGCTTCTTCTTTGGAGCTATCTGTCTGTTCCCAGGGAGGCTTAGAGATCCAGGATTGTAAAGGCAGGCTGTGGATGATAAAGCATGGTCATACCCTTGATTCTGTGTGGGGAAAAGAAGGTGTGTTTGACTCAGAGCAACCGAAGAAGGTCAAGTTCGGAAGAGCTTTTTTGGCTGTTTCGATTCTGCTTGAGCGAGCTATCCCGTCTTCGGATGATCGTCTTCTGGCGGCGGGGAGAAAGGTCTATCGTGCTCTGTGTCCAAAAGGTGAGGAGGTCCAGACAGAGATCTATAGACAAGATGCTCTCAGGCATTTCTCTAGAGGCTTTCACGGATATCATTACGCCCACACTCATGATCTACACCATGAAACGGTGAGCGTTGGCGATAGACGAGCAGTGATCCTAAACGCGAAAGACTGGACAAGTGGCTCTGAGTCCGTGTACTTTTCGCGGCTAGAAGAAGACGCAATCTACGAGTTTACCGAGGATGGTCCTCGGCTACATTGGCAGGCTGGTCAGTCAGAAACCGCCTAGCAGAAGGAGGTGAGGTGAAAAGAGTGCTCAAAGTCAATCGACCCTTTGAGAGAAGACGTAATGGCAAGGATATGTCCGTTTCCTTGGACAGAATCCGGAGAGTGCAGGCCATACGTCCAGGTCTTGGCCCAGAGCTGGAGCACAGACTGCGTGAGGAGGGCAGAATTGTTGGCCGCAGTGTCTGAGCCAAGAGAATGTCAGAATGAAAGGATGAACGATGGATGAAGTTAGATTTCCTGATGTGACTGTTCGATTGGTGGGCGAATCTGGTAACGCTTTCGTCATCATGGGAAAAGTGATAAGCGCTCTGAAAAGAGCGGGTCACGCTGACGCGGTAGATGAGTACACCGCTGAGGCTGAGTCAGGAGATTATGACAACCTGCTTACTGTCACGATGAGGTGGGTTAACGTAGAATAGGAGGTTGCCAGTATGCGTGGTGAGAGAGAGGACGACGGCTTTGCAACAGGCGTTGTTGTCGTGATTTTGATTGTTGTGATCGGAGTAGCTCTTTTTGGAAGCGGTTATTGGTTAGCAGCAAGGCACTATAATCGAAGTCTGGATAAGATCAGAGCTTGGTATCTTGCAGACCTCAACAAGACTCCTATGAGAGTCCTAATGCCGGAAGATCTAGACGTGGACGATCAGATCAGATTGGCCACAGCCATTCTCAACAGCGCACTTCAAGTTCAAGGATCTGTGGTTGATGTCACGGTCACGCCTCCAGAGATTGTGCGAGGTGTTGAAAAAGTAGAAGCTGCGGCGAAAGGGATGGTAGAATGAAGACAAAGACAACGTTGATCGGACCAAACGATGGCCTACCTACCTGGGTTACGTTCAAAACGCTTTCGGGTAGAGAGATCGAAACCATCGGTCCCGCAGGAGAGATCAAGCTCCAGGAGGAAGATCGAACCTTTGTTCGTTGTCGCGGAGAAAAGGTCATGCAGGTTCTTCAGATAGATGAAGACAAGGTGACTTATGAAGACCTTTTCAAGGAAGCGAAGCGGCAAAACCTGAAGTGGATTGTCTTTGGCAATCCTGCGGCGGTCCCAAGAGCAGGAGAAATCAAGATACTGGAACTGATAGAAGAGTGACACCTCCTCCCCTTACCGGGGAGCCCGGCGAGACCGGCAATCTGGAATTGTGCTTGCGTGGTTTTGGATTGCTGGTCTCTTTTTATTCTGAGAAGCTTCGCGAAGCTTTGGCCTGTGGCTGGCCTGTGTCAGGCCCTGGCAGGCCCTGTGGCCTGTGGCTGGCCTGTGTCAGGCCCTGGCAGGCCCTGTGGCCTGTGGCTGGCCTGTGTCAGGCCCTGGCAGGCCCTGTGG